>OLPR01002249.1_pt1 | contig 14498 bp, 14 predicted proteins | sample 1672761 | NCBI WGS metagenome assembly OLPR01 (sample SAMEA3136721, study PRJEB25190) | human gut metagenome | biome: human gut; feature: human-associated habitat; material: faeces | place: Austria | collected 2013 | reverse complement strand
GTAAAGCTGCCTTCTTGAAGCTTAAGGCTGACGCCGTGAAGAACCTCGTCCTTTTTGTCCCCTGTGTATGAAAAGGCGACGTTTTTAAGCTCGACATCCGAGCCCTTTATGTCGGCGGGGCTTTTCGGCTCTTCAAGCTCGGGCATTTCGAGAAATTCCTCAAGACTTTCCACGGTGAATTTAACCTGCCGCATATTTTCGGAAAAGACCTCAAGCTTTGAAAGCGAGCCCACCATGGAAATCGAAAGCATGACTGCCAAGGCCGCCTGTGCCGCCGTGATCGAACCGCCGTTTGCCAGCGCCAAGGCGGTGGGCAGCGTGCCGATAAGGGTGGAGGGAAAGAGCGCAAAGCTCAGCTTCATGGTCAGATAGGTAGACGACAGCCATTTCACCACAAAGGTACGGAAATCCGTAATGGCTTTGGCATATTTTTCATAGGAAACGCCTGCCCGTCCAAAGGCCTTAATTACCTCGATGCCTTCCATGTATTCCACGATGGTGCTGTTCATATAGGCATTGGACTGATCATAGGTCTGGAAATTTTTGCCGCTGATGACCATCGTCAGCGCCATGCACACCATGGACAGCGGAAAGTTGACCAGCGCGGCCAGCGCCAGCCGGTCGCCGTCCGCCGTATACGCGCTTGTGCTCCGGATCGCCGTCTTGTTGTTCGTGTCCTGACGCTTGTGCGCCGTCCGGTTGCCGTACGTATCGTACGCGTACACGTCCTGCACCAGCATCGCCGAGTTCTGATACCTCATCAGGTGCTGCTGCCGCCGCGCCATGGCGCGCCGCCGAAAAAAACTCTTTGACAAACGCTTCCTTCCCTCCGGCGATGCGTCTGTTTCTTCCAATTATACAGGTGCGTTTTCCGTGTGGCACAGAGCACGCCGACGCCTCCCGAACCCGCTCTTTTCCGCCCCTTATCTGTGCCGCCACTGCTTTCCGGCTCCCCCAACTGCGCCAGAGACTATCCCGCCCGTTCGGCGCACAAAAAAAAGAGCAGGCGGCGTTTCACCGTCTACCCTTATTCCCGTTCACAGGGCCTCCCTTATCTTCAGCTCCGGCCCCCCGCACTCATGCAGCGCCTCCTGAATCGCGTCGAGGGGTTCTTTATACATCGTCCTCAAAACCGCGCCGTAGATCAGCTCCTCCGGCCGGCTTCTCAGGCGCAGACCGGCCTTTTCGATCAGATCCAGGCTGAATTCCGGCGGCAGATGCAGCGCCAGCGCGATCAGAATCACCTGCTCCAGCGCATAGCTGGCCCGCTCCTCGTTGCGCAGGCGGTTGATCGAGCGCACAGAGATGCCCGTTTTCTCGCTCAGCCGCTCGATCGTCATGCCCTGGCGCGTCATATGCGCGCGCAGCGTTCCCGAAAAGCTGCCCGGCAGCTCCAGCAGCAGCCGTGACATCGCCCGCGCACAGGACAGCGCCGAGCGCCTTTCCTCCGGCAGAGACAGGCTCAGGCTGCGCGCGTTGTATTCCTCGTCGCTGTTCAGCCGCCCGAACACATAGCGCGCCCGCGCCGCGCGGATATAAACCGTCTCAAAGCGCAGACAGCACCGGTCAACGTGCGCGTTGGCCCACGCCGTCAGACAGGCGCGCACATTCAGCTGCGTGACAAACCGCGGATCATTCAGGCAGATATGCCCGTCCGCATAAATGTACCGCCCCGAATCGATCATCGCGCGGAAGGCCTCGCTGCGGACATACTCCCTGAGCGCCTCCCCCCTGCCGATTGAAAACGTCTTGCCGCCCCGGCAGGCGTCGGCCTCGAACGCAAAGGGCACGATATACGCGCCGTCCACATAATTGAGCGCGCCCTTCGCCGTCTCGAACGCGGAGGCCGAGCTGTCCGGCTGGAGCGAGAACCTGAGCGTCTCCAGCCGCGGCTATATGCTGGGCTATAACGACTTGAAGGATCCGTCGGTGAGCGGCCTGTTCCGCCTTCTGGCGCGCGTGGGCGATCACATGATGAAGATGCAGATCGTTCGGCTGTCGTTCAGGGAGCGCTGACGGGCGGCTGAAAATGCCAAAAGACGGCTTTACTTTGGCTGAAAAGTGCGCTATAATGAAATTGTCAGAATTTGTCTCGCAATCGAAGAGCGGCCGGTCGTCCATCGCGCCGCGGAAAGAGGGAATCCGACGATGATTAAGCGCGCGCTTGCGTTCCTGCTGGCCTTTTCGCTGCTGCCCTGCATCTTTGCCGCCGTCTGCGCCGAGGGACAGTCTACCGAAATCTACGACGCGGACGGCCTGAAGGCCATCGCCGATAACCCCGGCGGCGCGTACCGGCTGATGAATGATCTGGACATGAGCGGCGTCGAGTGGGTTCCCCTCGCCTTTTCCGGCACGTTCGACGGCGGCGGCCACACGCTCTATAACCTGACCGTCAGGCAGCCGGGGCCGGATCGCCGCAGCGCCTTCGACGGCAACAAGAAGGAATACGACACCGCCTTCGCCGGCCTGTTTTCCGTGCTGGAAAACGCCACGGTGCAGAATTTGAAGCTGGTCGGCGTATACGTCGATATCGCCAACGACAGCCATTGCTTCGCGGCGGGGCTGGCGGGCTATGCCGACCGCAGCACGATCAAAAGCTGCACGGTCAGGGGGCGGGTCAACATGGTCAGCTCGGGCGTTATGGTGGGCGTGGCCGGACTGATCGGCTACGGCTGCGGAAAAATCGAGCTGTGCAACGTCGACGTGGAGCTGGTCTTTGAGGATCGCAACCGCGACAGCCGCTGCGAGGAGTTCATGGGCGGCATACTGGCCTGCGGCATCGCCGATATACGCACCTGCATGGTCGATATCGACGGCTATGATTCCTGCCACGGCTATGTACACAACGGCGGTGTCGTGGGGATGTACTATCACTGCCGCACGAAATACGACGCGGGCGCGGTCATCAACAACATCGTATCGGGGCAGATTCACTTTTTCGAGGACAACCCGGACAGGCGCGCCTATTGCAAGGCGGTGATCGGCGAGGATCTGAGCAAGCCGACGCAGACCGGCGGCAACACCGATTCCTTCCAGTCCCATGAGACGAAGAATTTCGACGTTGTGCTGAAGCCCGAGGCCTGCGCAGCGCCGGACTATACCGAAACGGTGGTTCCGCCCAGCGGCACGCAGTGGGGCTATGTCCGCCACAGCTGCAACGGCTGCGGCTACAGCTGGACAGACTCCTATTTCCAATAAGATTTCTAAAAACCTGCGGCCCGCGGGAGCCTTTTTCAGCTTCCGGCGGGCCGCTTCACTTATGCGCTTTTCCCCGTTAATCGCCGCGCTTTGCGCCGTTCAGGGCGCGATACTCGATGGGCGTCATGCCATACGCCTTCTTAAAGACCGTATACAGATAATTGGCGTTGCGGATCCCCGAGGCCTCCGCAATGTCGTTCAGCGGCCTGTCCGTGCCGGCCAGCAGATCGCAGATTTTCTGAAGGCGCACGTCCATCAGCGTATCGTTCAGGGAGCGGCCCGTTTCCTTTCTGTACAGCCGCCTCAGATAGGCGGACGACATCGAAAAGCGCTCCGCAATCACATCGGCGTTGAGATTGGCGTCCTCATAGCTCTGCGCAATGATCTGATCGACCTCACGGATCAGGTCGTCATGCTTCTGCGCCATTTCATGATCGCGCCTTTTGCCGCACACATACGCGCAAATGTCGTCGATGGCCCGGATATACGTCTGCTCCAGCAGCGCGAGCGAATCAAAATGATCGATGCCCACCCGCGCGGCGGGCAGCATACGATACCACTCCGTCTCAAAAAACTCGCCCATGTCCTCCGCAAGGCGCATAATGAGCCGGCTCATCTCAAACGTTACGCCGTACAGCGTCGAATACGCGCTTTGCCGAACCTGCTCCATCAGCCCCGTAAACAGCGCCGCCGCGCGGCCCAGCCGGAGATTTTTGTCGATCTGCGCCAGCGTCTCCGCGTCGCCTGTCAGCACGAGCGCGTCCCGCCGCCGCGCCTCCCGCGCCGTCATGATCGTCCGAGCGCCCTCAAAGAGCCTGTAACCGATCGCGCTGTGGCAATAGCCGTAATGCTCGTGCAGATCCTGATAATCCTCCATCTCGTCGCCGATGACGCACGAGAACGTTTCGCCCGATACCCGCTCCAGCGCGGCGGCCATGTCGCGCGCCATGGCATAAAGCGTCTCCCTGGCCGGCCGCCGCTCGACGTTCAGGATCAGCACATAGGCGGCGCTGTTGACCTCGAGCGTCTCATGCCGCAGCGTCTCGGGGCAGGCCGCGTTCAGCGCCTGAACCAGCGCCATGCCCTGCCTTTTCCGCTGCCGCAGCTCATGGCTTTCCCAGCAGGCGATCGTTCGATCCATCTGGAACCACATCAGCATAAAGCGGCGCTCCATGTCGAACTGGATGTGATTGCGCGCCAGCTGCTCCCCGCCGTTGTCCTCCACAAAGCCCTGCGCGATGAATTTTCTCAGCACGGCCTGCTGCTGGTCAAAGGAAACGCCGGCCTCCGCCTCCATCCGCTTCATATCGCGCGCGCTCTTTTTGAACAGGAAGTAGTTCCTCATCAGCGTCAGCAGAATCGCCAGGCAGATCCCCGCGATGATGTAAACGCCCACAAGCCGCCGGTCGCCCAGCAATTCGCCGATGGGAAGCGCCGAGACAAACGTCCAGCCGTAATTGGCCTGCGTCGTCCAGCTGATCAGGCTCCTGCGCCCGTCCACGCGCTTCACCATGCAGCCGCGCTCTGATCGAGTCAGCTCCTCCAGCCAGTCCCCCGTCAGGCGCGTCATGAACGGATGCGCGCCGCTGCCCTTGACCACATTCCCCGCCGCGTCCAGCGCCAGCAGCTCCCTCGCCTCGCTCTCAAACAGATCGTCGTTCAACGTATCCTCCGTCAGATTCAGCACCATCGCGTGCCGCACCGGCCCCGTCGTCTGATCGAACATGAACAGCGTATAGGCTGCGTCAGCTCGTTGGCCGAAATGTAGCCCTTCGCCGCGAAATCGGCGCAGGTCGCAATGAAATCGCGGAATTCGTCGGTGTCGTACTCGTTGAACACGACGGGAGCCTCGTCCAGCGAGCGCACGCTGCCGGGCGCCGTCGCGTCGCCGATGTTCTCCCAATCAGCTGCATGGGCCGCTTCCCCGCGTCGTCGATGTAGAGCATCGCGTTGAAGGATTCATTCCAGGAACCCAGCACGATCATCAGCGTAATCGTCGCAATGATGGGCATGGACAGCGGCATGACGATCCTTATGAACGTATTGAACTCACCCGAGCCGTCCAGCTCCGCCGCCTCGATCAGCGACGGGCTGATGTCCTGAAACAGTATCCGCGTCAGGAAAATGTTATAGGGCGCGGCAACCGCCAGCAGAATCAGCGCCATAAGCGAATTTTTCAAATGCAGATACCGCACGACCAGAATATAGCTGGCCACCAGCCCGCCGCTGAAGATCATCGTCACAAAGATATAGACCGAAAGAGCGCCCCTGAACCGGAAATCCGCCCGGCTGAGCGGATAGGCCGCCATGGCCGTCACAAACACGTTGAGCGCCGTGCCGACGATCGTAATATACAGCGAATTTCTGTAGCCCGTAATAACCTGCTGCGGCTGGGCGAACACATACTCATACGCCTTGAGGCTGATCCGGTCGGGAATGAGCCGGTACCCATAGCGGGCAATGCTGTCGCCGTCCGTCAGCGATATGGAAATCGTCATCAGCAGCGGCAGCAGGCAGATAAAGCAGAACATGATCAGCACGCCGTGTATGACCCACGGCCTTATGCGCCCGCCCGCAAGGCTCTAGGTGCGTTTCTTCATGCTTTTCCTCCTCAGAACAGGCCCAGGCTCGAATCGACCGAGCTGGCCAGATTGTTGGTCAAAAGGATCATCAGACATCCGACCACCGACTGGAACAGCCCGACCGCGGCGCTCATTCCAAAATCGCCGTTGGTCGTCAGCGCCTTGAACACATAGGTGTCGATGACCTCCGTGATGGGATAGAGCACGCCCAGATTGCGCGGCACATAGTAGAACAGGCCGAAATCGCCCCGAATGATGCCGCCCACCGCCAATATCAGCTGAACGATCAGCATGGGCACGATATGCGGAAGGGAGATATGCCGAACCACCTGCATTTCATTCGCGCCGTCAATCCGCCCGCCTCGAACAGGTTACTTTGTGCTTTTCAACTTCAATTTTGTGCTTTTTTCCGCTTTTCGTGTAAAAAGGCGCGCATTTCAGGCGCTGAAGCGGACAAAAAAAACAGCGCCGCGGAGGAATCGTCTCCCCGCGGCGCTCGTTTTGTATGCGCTTTTTACTTCTCGTCCAGATAGATGCGCCTGAACTCCTTCAGGCTCTCCTCGCCGCCCAGCGTCGGGCGGAACTCCAGGCCGCACGCGCCGGTATAGCCGGCCTCGTCCACGCGCTTGAAGATGTACTTGTAGTCGTTCTCGCCGAACTGCAAATCGATGCGGCCGGGATGGCCCGCCGAATGGAGATGCGCGATGCAGTCGAGATTGTTGGTGATGTTGTTGATGATGTTGCCCTCCATCACCTGCTGATGATAGATGTCATAGACGATCTTGACCAGCGGATGATTGACCTCATGGATGATCTCGAACGCCTCGACGGCCGACCAGAGATAGTAGCCCGGATGGTTGTAGAGCGTGTTGAGCGGCTCGATCATGATGGTCACGCCGGTCTTGTCCAGAATGGGCGCGGCCAGCTTGAGCGTCTCGACGATGTTCTTGTGCTGCTCGGCGCGCGGCGCGCCCGTGTCCTGACCCACCTGAGTGATCAGGCGCTTCGCCCCCACGCGGTTGGCCGCCTCGCAGCTCTCCTTCAGGCCGGCGAGCCACGCGTCGCGGTACTGCGCGTCGGTCAGCTTGAACTCGGTGGTACACATACTCAGCAGCTCCACGCCGCGCTTCTCGCAGGTGGCGCGCACCTTGTCCAGATCGAGATTCTTCCAATTATAAGTCTCGATCGCGTCAAAGCCCAGATCGGCGATCTTCTCAATCGCCTCGCAGAAATCCATATTGCCGAAGAAGCAGGGCACCGGTACGCATATTCTCATGATTGTTTCCTCCTCATCGTTGAATGGGACAGCCTTATTTTAACATGGCGGCGGCGCTTTGTCTATGATGATTTGGCCTTTTTGCCCCCACAATTTCAAAATTTCGGGCGCGTTCATGGTTTTGTTTACAATTTGTTCAAAACTAATTCAAACCTCGCTGTGTTAAATTTGATATAATATTGAGCAGAGAAAGGAGAGGACCTTCCTATATGATCGAAATACAAAACGTATCCAAACGCTACGGCAACAAGCTCGCCGTCAACGACGTCAGCTTCACCATCAAAAAGGGTGAAATTCTCGGCTTTCTGGGGCGCAACGGCGCCGGCAAGAGCACGACGATGAACATCGTCACCGGTTACATCTCCGCCTCCTCCGGCCGCGTGCTGCTGGACGGGCACGACATCCTCGAGGAGCCGCGCGAGGTCAAGCGCCGCATCGGCTATCTGCCCGAGATGCCGCCGCTGTATATGGACATGACCGTCGATGAATATCTGAAGTTCGTGTGCGCCATCAAGGACGTCAAGCCCTCCTATGTCAAATCCCATCTGGACGACATCACCGAGCTGATCCGCATCACCGACGTGCGCAAGCGCCTGATCAAGAACCTCTCGAAGGGCTATAAGCAGCGCGTGGGCATGGCGCAGGCTCTGGTGGGCAATCCCGAGGTGGTCATCATGGACGAGCCGACCGTCGGCCTCGACCCCAAGCAGATCATCGAGATCCGCAAGCTCATCAAGCAGCTCGGCGAAGATCACACCATCGTCCTCTCCAGCCACATACTGCATGAGGTTGCCGACGTGTGCGAGCGCGTCGTCATCATCAATCAGGGCAAGATCGTCGCGCAGGACACGCTCGACAATCTGACCAAGAACATCTCCGACACCAGCCGCTTCCGCCTGCGCATCGCCGGCGCCGAGCGCGACGTGTACAAGGCCATCCGCGACATTCCCGGCACCCGCTCGGTCGATGAGATGGGCTGCAAGGAGCCGGACAGCTACGATTTCCTGGTCGAGGCCGACCGCGGCGCCGACATTCGCCGTCCCCTGTTCAACCAGATGGCCAAGATGGGCTGCCCGATCCTGATGCTCCGGCCCATGGACATCGAACTGGAAGACATCTTCCTGCAGCTGACCACCGACAAGGGGGAGGAATAATACAATGCTTGCAATCTGGAAACGTGAGGTTCAAAACTATTTTCTGACCTCCATCGGCTATGTCTTTATGGCGATCTTCCTGCTGGTGGGCGGCGTGATGTTCTTCCTGGCCAACATCATGTCCGCGTCGGCCGATATGTCCACCATGTTCAGCAACCTGAACTACCTGTTCATGCTGATCGTCCCGATTCTGACGATGAAGCTGCTCAGCGAGGAAAAGCGCAACCGCTCCGATCAGCTGCTGCTCACCTCCCCGCGCTCCATCTGGGACATCGTTCTGGGCAAGTTCTTCGCCGCCTGCACCGTGATCGTGGCGTCCACCGCCATCACGCTGTTCTATGTGGTGATTCTGGCCTGCTATTCCAATGTGACCTACCCCGCGCTGATCGCCACCAACTATCTGGGTTTCCTGCTGCTGGGCTTCAGCTATGTCGCCATCGGCGTGCTGATGAGCGCGCTGACTGAAAATCAGGTGTCCGCCGCCGTGCTGACCCTGGGCGTCAACTTCCTGCTCCAGATCCTTGAAAGCGTCGGCTCCCAGCTCTCCGTGCCGGGGCTGTCCTTCATCAACACCATACTCTCCTGGATGAGCCTCTACACCCGCTACAACGAGTTCATGGCCGGTGTTCTCAGCTTTGCGAACATCTTCTATTACGTCTCGTTCTGCGGCGTGATCCTGTTCCTGGCCGTCCGCGTTATCGACAAGAGAAGATGGAGTGAGGGTTGATCGCTATGAATAATGGAAAGAAAAAGTCCAAGGGTCTGGCCTCTCTGCTCGGCCAGCGCAAGTTCCGCTACGGCGGATACGCCACCATACTGACCGTCGTGGTCATCGCCGTCGTCATTCTGCTCAACGTCGCCCTGGGCGCGGTTGAAACCAACTGGGCGCTCAGCCTGGACGTGACCGCCATCAACGCCACCGATTTCGACGACAGCACCTACGAGATCGTGGGCAATGTCGATCAGGACATCCACGTCTACACGCTCTATCAGAACAGCACGAAATCCTCCCTGCGCGTGCAGGTTGAAAGCGTGCTCGAAAAGTATCACGCGCTCAACAGCCATATCACCGTCGAAAACATCGACCCCGTGAGCGAGCCGACCCGCGTGACCAAGTACGCCGGCGACGTTCAGCTGAGCGAAGGCTCCGTCATCGTGACCAACGGCGACGAAAGCCGCGTCAAGCTGATCAACCGCAACGATTACTACTACTATTCCACCAGCAACTACACCGGCAGCAGCTACACCTATTTCACGCTCGAGTCCAAGATGACCTCCGCGCTGGTCTATGTCACCAGCACCGAGACGCCGCGCGTGTTCTATCTGAGCGGCCATAACGAGCTGGACGCCTCCTCCTACTGCACCCTGCTCACCGCGCAGCTGCAAAATCGCAACTACGACGTGTCGACGCTCAATCTGAGCGACACCGACGTGACGCTCGAGGCCGGCGACACCGTGATCATCGTCGATCCCCAGCGCGATCTGAACGACGACGAGTACGCCGTGCTGCGCGCCTGGCTGAGCGAGGGCGGCCGTATGCTCTGCTCGATGGGCTATGACGTCGATCTCAGCCGCCTGCCCAACTTCGTGAAGCTGCTGGACTACTATCAGCTCTCCTACGGCGACGGCGTTGTGACCGAGAACGAAGGCTCCACCTCCAACTACTGGAACGGCAGCACGCTCAACCTCGTGCCCAACATGGACGCGGAGCATGACATCACCAAGGATCTGGCCGGCGACAACAGCTATCTGGTCGTGCCCAGCGCCCGCCCGATCAACAACGTCGAGATCCCCGAGTCCGGCGTGGTTTACACCAAGCTGCTCACCACCTCCCAGAAGGCCGTTGTCGAGAACGGCGACGAAGTGAGCCTGCCCGGCACGCAGACGCTGGCCATGGCCATGCTGCGTCAGGACAGCGAGGATTCCAAGAAGGACACCCGCATCGTCCTGCTGGACAGCCGCTATCTGGTGGCCGACACCAACCTGCTGTACTACAGCTACAACCTGAACTTCACCCTGAACGCCATCGACTGGCTGGTCAACAGCGACAGCACCGTCAGCATCTCCAGCAAGTATATCGCCGATTCCGTGCTGAGCATTCCCGACAGCACCACGGCCTGGACGCTGGCCGCCATCGTCGTGATCGTCATCCCGCTGATCGTGACCGTCGCCGGTATCGTGGTGTGGATTAAGAGGAGGCGCCTGTAATGGATCACAAGGACAACGACGCTCCCCTCAGGAAGCTCGCTTCCGCTGAGGATCTGCGCGGCAAAAAGAGCGGCGACCACAAGGACGGCCACGGCAAAAAGCGCAAGCTCTGGCTTTCGCTGATCGGCCTCGTCGTCGTGCTGGCCATCGCCGTGGGCGCCTATGAGGTTTCCCAGCGCTTCAAGCCCGCCGAGAACGGCGAGGAAGAGCCGGCCTATGAGAGCACGACGGTCAAGCTGATCGAACACAATCGCAGCGACGTCGCGTCCGTAACGGTCGCTCTGCCGGACGGCGACAGCTACACCGTGCTCAACAACAACACCTACGGCGAGGACGGCGCTGAAACCGCCCCCGCCGACGGTTCCCCCGCCTACTCCATCGAGGGCGCGGAGAACTTCGACCTCGATCAGTCGGCCGCCAAGACCCTGCTGGGCTACGCGGCCAACCTGACCGCCACCAAGCTCGTGGCCGAGAACGTGACCGACCTGACCCCCTACGGGCTGGACAAGCCGCTCGCCACGGTCACCATGGCCTATCGCGACGGCTCGAAGACCGTCTGGCTCGTCGGCGCTCAGGCCCCGACGAGCACCGGCTCGTACTTCAGCGAGCAGGGCAGCAAGGCCGTGTTCCTGGTCTATCAGTCGGCCGCGCAGAACATGGTCAAGGCGCTCACCGCGCTGCATACCTGCGAAATGCCCTGGAGCATCGCCGACACCACGACGATCACCGATCTCGTCATCGACCCGGCGGATGGCGAAACCGTCGAGATCAACTATGACGACAACTCCGACACCAACCTGAGCGTTTCCAGCATCCGTCTGGTGCAGCCCTTCGTCTACGGCGCGAACAGCGACCGCGTTGAGGAGATGTTCAACGGCGTGGCCGCGCTCACGATCGACGCCTACGCCGGCGAGCTGGGCGAATTGGAGAACACCGGCCTCGAGGACGGCGCGTACCGCTACAAGGTCGCCGTGCAGGTCACGCCCGACAAGACCAAGCCCGAGGAGATCGTAACCTACACCTATCTGGTGGGCAATTTCGCCTCGGCCGACGCGGTGTATGTCAAGCCCGACGATTCGACCGCCGTCTACACCGTCGATTCCTCTTCCCTCTCCTTCCTGGACAACGCCACGCCCGGCTATCTGGTGGATCAGTTCAGCAACCTGATCTACATCGCCCGCGTGGACGCGCTGGACGTGAAGACGGCCGACGACGAGTGGAACGTGACCATCGAGCGCACGCCGCAGCTGGACGCGGACGGCAAGGAAAACGGCAAGGAGGACGAAACGTTCTACTTTGACGGCGAGCTGACCGACACCACGCTGTTCAAGAAGCTCTATCAGGAAATCATCGGCACGATGAACAGCAAGCTCTGCGACGACTATCACTTCGACGGCAAGGTCTACTGCACCGTCACCTACACGCTGAACGTCGAGCCGAACGAGCTGACCATCGAATACCTCGAGTACGATGACGATTATCTCGCCGTCCGCCGCGACGGACTGACGCTGTTCCTCATAAAGCGCGACCGCATCGATTCCATGATCAACGCGCTGAATGAATACCGCGCCGGCACATTCGTCGCCAAGAGCTGACATCCCTTCAAACGCGCCGCATCGGACTTTCCCGCTGCGGCGCGTTTTCTCACAATTTACACGGTCTCTCCGCCGGCTTCATGTCCGCGTCACATTGTTCTGATAAGGTTACGCATAAGAGAAAGGCCGACGAGAAACACTATGCGCACCAATGAGGAGGAATTTTCGATGTCCAAGGAGAACCGCCGCCAGCGCGTTACGCGTATACTGGGCCGCCTGCTGTTCCTGTCGCTGGTTTTGTCCATCATTTACGCCGTCATACGGCTGTGCTTCGCGCCCCCGGAAAGCCAGGCGCGGCTGCATCAGATGTCCCGCAGCGATTACGCCCTGATCCTGCTGCAGTGCCTGCTCGGTCTGGCCGTCATGGGTCTGCCCACGATCCTCACGCGCAAGTGGTCGCTGCCCGTTCCCAGCTTCGTCTATATACTCTATTACATATTTCTCTACTGCGCCATTTTCCTGGGCGAGGTCATGTCGTTCTACTATCTCATCCCCCACTGGGACACGGTGCTGCACGCCTTCAGCGGCGCGATGCTGGGCGCGCTTGGGTTCATACTGGTGGACTGGCTCAACGATTCGCCCGCCGTGCGCGTGCAGTTGAGCCCGCTGTTCGTCTCGCTGTTCGCGTTCTGCTTTGCGCTGGCCGCGGGCGCCGTATGGGAGATCTACGAGTTCTCCGGCGACGGCCTGTTCGGGTTGAATATGCAGAAGTACATGACCGACAAGGGCGTGATGCTCATCGGCCACGAGGCGCTGACCGACACCATGAAGGACATCATCGTGGACGCGATTTCCGCCGCGGCCATCTCCATCATCGGCTTCTTCTCCATCTGCAAGAAAAACAAACCCGCGCCGGCCGATAAAGCCGCCTGACAGACCAAAGGAGCAAGCCTATGCCGACCGTCAGAATCGCCGCGCCGCAGGACGAGGCGCGCATCCTCGAAATCTACAAAATCGCCCGCGAAACGATGAAGCAAACCGGCAATCCGACGCAGTGGGGCGATACATACCCGCCGGACGCGCTGATCCGCGCCGACATTCAGACGGGGCGCTGCTATGTCGTCTGCGAGGGCGATACGATCACGGGCGTGTTCGCGCTCTGCCGCGGCGCGGATCCATGCTACGCGCGCATAGAAAACGGCGCCTGGCTGGGCGACGCGCCCTATGTCACGCTGCATCGTCTGGCCGGAGACAGCGCGTATCACGGCGTTTTCGCCGCCATCGCCGCCTATGCCCAGTCGCTCGGCTGCGATGTGCGCATAGACACCCACGCCGACAACCGCATCATGCAGAGGCTGATCGCGCGCAGCGGCTTCACGAAATGCGGCACAGTCTACATGGAGGACAATACGCCGCGCATCGCCTATCAGTGGCGGGCGAAATAACAAAAAAAACAGGCTTCAGACCACATCGCCTGCTATGGCGACATGGCCTGAAGTCCTTTTTTATAAACGATTATGCGCCGCGCTGTCCTTCATTCTCAGGCTCATCGTCATTGTGAATGACAATATCCACCTGCGCGTCGGGAATCGGTTCGGCAGGTTCCGACTTTTCAGCAGTCAGACGTGCAAAGCGCCCGCCCGTCAGATCAACGCCATACAGCTTTTTAGCCAGCACAATGCCCGCAGCAACCGGCAAGAGCGGGATAAGGCAGGTTGTCACGAGCATCACGGCAATGGCCTCAATGAAGCGGTTCAGCGTCGTTTTTGCCCAGTCGAGCGCGCTGGTCACGCCGCCCACAACGCTGTTCCATGCCCCGCTCACCGCGCCGCCCACGCGGCTCCAGAAGCCCTGCGCCTCTTCGCCGCCCTCCGCATCGCCGACCTTTTCCTCTTCAGCCGCCGCCGCGATTTCATTTGAGGAATCGATGGTCGCCTGAAGCGTCTGCTGATAGGTCTGATCGATCACGCCCGACATCCACGCGCCGATCGGAATCGTCAGAAAGAGCACAAGCCCCATCGCCGTCGCCCTGACCAGTCTGCTCCATGCGCCTTCCAGCGGCAACTGCGGCCTGAGCATCCGCAGCGCGCACAAAACGCAAGCAGCGGGAATCATAAAGCCGAATACAAGCGTGCCCAGTATGGCCAGAAGATATTTTTCCAGAAAGAGCACCGCAAGCATGAACAGGAAATAGCCGCTCAGATCCATGAGCTTGTCGGCAATCGACGAACCCATGCCGCCCGGAATCGCCGAAATCACCGCCGCCGTGCCCGCCGACGCTGCGAGCAATCCTATCGCATTCTCCTGCTTCTCATTCAAAACGCGGATTGTCGCCGAGTGCGCGTCGACTGACGCGACGCAGCCGCGAACCACCGTTGCAGAAAGCAGCGCGGCAACCAGCAGCACCGCCAGCAGAATGATCTGGCGCTTTGTCAGTCTACCCCCCCCCCAATTTTTGTGCAGAGTGTCTTAACGTTCTTGTCCATCGTTCCTCCATCCTTTCAATCTGTTATTCAGTAACGCCGCATTACGCAAGCCGCTATGG
>OLPR01002246.1_pt1 | contig 14505 bp, 9 predicted proteins | sample 1672761 | NCBI WGS metagenome assembly OLPR01 (sample SAMEA3136721, study PRJEB25190) | human gut metagenome | biome: human gut; feature: human-associated habitat; material: faeces | place: Austria | collected 2013 | reverse complement strand
TGCTCTTCCGATCTCCGCCCGCTCCCCGGCTCGGAGAGCGGGCGGCGGCTGTATGGCGTCTTACCCTTCGGCCATGCATTTTGCGGCGATGGCGGCGATTCGGTCGCATACGTCGTCGATGCGGAGATATTCCGGCGTTTCGCTCAGATAGAGGTGCATCCTTCCCTGAAAAGGTCTTGTCCAGTTTTCGGGAACACGCTCGATTCCCACCGTCGCGCCGAGGATGCTGCCTGCGGTCGCGCCGGTGCAGTCGTTGTCGCCACCCAGCGCGACGGTTTCGCCCAGCGTTCGGGTCACGTCGCGGTTTCCGAGCATCAGTCCGGCGACGACCTGCACGGCGGTGGAGGTGGCGCTTCCGTTAAACATGCCGTCGAGCCGCTTCCAGATCAGCGCGTAGGCTTCCTCCCAAGTCGAGAATTTCTGCACGAGAATCCAGCGAATTTCATTGGCGAGCAGACAGTTGGACGGGATTTCCGTCAGCCCGATGCGCACCGCCTCGATCGGATCGTCGACGGCGAAGGCCGCGGAAATCGCCGCCGCCATGAACATCGCGCCATAGATACCGTTACGGCGATGGTTCAGGGAGACGTCCCGGTAGGCGAGCTCCGCCGCCTTCTCCGGCCAGCCCGGACAGGCGTAGGCATAGGCGTCAATGCGTGTCCAGCCCGCGACGTTCTGCAAATGCGGATTTCGCAGGAGCCCGGCCTGTGAAATCGCCGCGCCATCCAGAAGATTCTTCAGCATGATCCGCTCGCCCCAGAAGCATCCGCGAAGCCCATAATCGTCGTCCGCGCCGAGAGGAAGGAAGCGCTTCCAGACTTCGGCAAGCTGTTCCTGCGTAAAGTTCATGCCGTACTGTTCGAGAAGCAGAAGCCCCAGCACGGTATAGGCCGTGTCGTCGTCCGGAGGAACCGCATCCATGTGGTCTCTCGTGAGATCGACGTTTTTGCCGACAATGTAGTGCGCCCCGTCCGGATCGCGCATCGTCTGGCTCCAGTAATCTTTCAGGGGATAGTCGTCGCCGAAGTGCGCCGCCCAGCTGCGCATGGTTTCCACGGGCTGAAACTCCAGCGCGGCGCCGAGCGTGCAGCCGGCCATGCGCGCGTTGAACGCGCCCTTCAGGCGGGAGAGGTAATCCTCAGGCAGCCTCCGGAGGATCCGCCTCGGGCCCGACGGCCGCAGCGCCCGGATGGCGTCGAGCGCAAACGGCTCGTCCGAATCCTCCTGCGCGAGCACCAGCTTCTGAAACCGGTCAGCCTGCGCGTCGAGCATTGAAACGACCGACTCAATCAGCGCCCGGCCCTGCTCAGGGCAGCCGACCTCGGCGCTCAGCTGGAGATAGCGAAACAGATTGTTGAGCTTTTCTCCGGCGGCAAATTCCTCGGAGGGGACGTAATGGATGTCTTCAATTCTCATGAGCATCTTCCCTTCTGTTTTGATTCGTCTTTTTTTGCGCCTGCTTTCCATCTTCTTCATTTTCTCAGCAAATCCACAGGGATTATACAGCCGCAGTGCAACGCGATGCAGCGACATGGATATAGTGTAACGCATTTAGCGAATTAAGTCAAATATCTATAAATTGTATATTTACATTTAGTGAATATTTTGCTATTATAGATACAAAGATAGGGTGAATTTTGTTCCGCTGCGCTGTAAATGCGCGGTGATGATAATTCTATGTAAATATTAACGCGATTTTCCGCGGCAAAGGGACGGAAAAGGCCGGCGGATCTAATGGAACCGTTCTGAATGGGCAGGCTCATTGCGATAAAGAACACCGATCGGGAATGTCGTTTCGGAGGATGGAGGAGGATGCTCGGATGCCTGAGAGGTCTCGTGGACGGGGAAAGGCGACGCCGCTGCAGCGCGAGGGCAAGCGGCTTTTGCTGCTGACGATGCCGTTTATTCTCGGCGTGTTCATTTTTTCCTATCTGCCTGTGTTTGGCTGGATCTATGCCTTTTTTGATTACAAGCCCGGCCAGTCGCTCGCAAACATGAAATTTGTCGGGCTGAAGTGGTTTTCCATTCCGCTGTCCAATCCGATCTTTCGCATGCAGCTGCTGCGCGTGCTGAAGAACACACTGGGCATCAACCTGATCTACATGGCGGCGATGGTACTGCCGATGCTGTTTGCGATGTTTCTGACGGAGCTGCCGTCCGCGCGTTTCCGCAAGACGGTGCAGACTCTGACGACGATTCCCAACTTCATCAGCTGGGTGCTGGTGTACGCGGTCTTTTACGCGCTGCTGTCCACGGACGGCCTGGTCAACAACATCGCGATTCAGAACGGCATTCGGACGGCGCCGGTGAACTACCTGACGCAGAGCGGTCATCCGTGGCTGAAGATGCTCCTCTATAACGTCTGGAAGACGCTGGGCTGGAACGCCATCATGTACATCTCCGCGATTGCGTCCATCGATCAGGAAATCTACGAGGCGGCGAACATCGATGGCGCGGGAAGATTTGCCAAGATGTTCTACGTTACGCTGCCGCATCTGCTGCCGACCTTCTTCGTGCTGTTGATTCTGCAAATCGGTAATATGCTCAATAGCGGCATGGATCAGTACATGGTCTTCTCCAATCCGATGACCAAGGATGGCATCGAGGTGCTGGATCTCTACCTCTATAACAATGGCCTGAAGCAGGGACAGATTTCCTATTCGACGGCGATTGGCATGAGCAAGACGATCATCGGTGTGGTGTTGCTTTCCTTCGGCAATGTACTGTCTAAGAGTGTCCGCGGAGAATCGATCTTCTAAAGAGAAGGGGGTGCGATTATGGCGAATGTAACGCGCAAGGGAAAATCGTCGGTTCTGTTCAGTATTGTCTGCTATTCCATATTCACGCTGTTCGCGTTGGCCTGCGTGTTGCCCTTCTACTATATTTTCATCAACACCATTTCGGACAACCGGCAGGTGAGCATGGGACATGTCATGTTCTATCCGACGGGAATTCACTTCCAGAACTACATCAACGCATTCAAGCTGGATGCGCTGCCCAGAGCGGCGATGATTTCTCTGTCGAGGACGGTGCTCGGCACGCTGTTCACGCTTGTGTGCGCCTCTTTCCCCGGCTACGCTTTTTCCCGGCGTGAGTTCTGGCACCGAAAATTCTTCTATCGCATGATGGTAGCGACGATGTACATCAACGCCGGCGTAATTCCGATTTTCCTGACGTACAAAATGCTGGGACTGTACAACAGCTATTTCGTTTATGTGCTGCCGTCGGTCAGTTCCGCGTTCAATCTGGTACTGTGCAAGACCTACATCGAGAGCATTCCCTCGGCGCTGGATGAGTCCATGCAGATTGACGGCGCGGGCTACATCCGCCGCTATGTCAGCCTGATTCTGCCTCTTTCGCTTCCGATTCTCGCGACGGTCGGCATTTTTTCGGCGGTTTATCACTGGAACGCCTATATGGACACGGTTTTGTACATCGTCGATACGAAGCTGTACACGCTGCAGTTCGTGCTGTATCAGTACCTGAACGAGGCCAACGCAATTCAGGAAATCCTCCGGAACGATCCGTCTGCCATGGCGGGACGTGACGCTTCGACATTGCTCAGCCCGATCACGGTGCGTTATACAATCAGCGTCATCACGGCGCTTCCGATTCTGCTTGTATATCCTTTTGCACAGCGTTACTTTGTAAAGGGAATTATGATCGGTGCGGTCAAGGGGTAATCGATAATATTGGCGACGATAGTAGAGAGGAGGACAGCAGAACCCGCCAGGAAACTGTGAGCGAACGGATTTTGTTTTAGAAAAGCGAGGAGGAGTAAATATGAAGAGATTTCTGAGTATTTTGCTGGCGGCTCTGCTGGCGCTGGTGTGCCTTTCCGCCGCAGTCGCCGAGGAGCAGGAGCCTGTGACGCTGAACGTCTACTGCATGGCGTATTCTGGCAGCATTTCGGGAGAATGGACCGACTGGTGCAGCGGCAAGCTGCTGGAGGATCTGAACCTCAAACTGAACTTCTGGCCGGCGGGCGGCGAAGCGAAGACTAAGATGCGTTCCTATATCGCGGCGGATTCTCTGCCGGATCTCATTATCTTCAACGACCAGACCATCGCGCAGGAAGCGGTGGACGCCGGAATGCTGGTCAAGCTCTCCGATTACAAGGACGCGCTGCCGAGCATCTATGAAGGCGACTTCTTCGCCAATGCGAATCGCTACTACACGACCCACCTCAGCGACGGCACCGGCGAGAATCAGTACGTCGTGCCCAGCCAGGTCGGCATCAACGCGTACAACTCCCACAACTGGGTTCCCGCTATTCAGTGGGGCGCGTACCGCGACGCAGGCACGCCCGAGCTGAACACGCTGGAGGATTATGTCACCGCGTTTCAGGCTATGTCCGAGGTCAAGCCCGTGAATGAGAACGGCGAAAAGGTATACGCGCTGTCCGTGCTTTCGGATTACAGCTACATCTACGCCATCGACTATCTCTACGGCTACTGCGTGGTCAACAGCCTGATGGAGATCATGCCGGTCGGAGACGACGCGGGCATCGTCAAGCTCCTCAGCGACGAGAGTATGTACAAGCGCAGTCTGAATTTCTTCCGCAGTGTCAATCAGGCAGGTCTGCTGGATCCCGACAGTCTGACGCAGACCTTTGACGATGTTACCGCGAAGATCAACGCCGGCCGCGTCATGTTCGTGCCCTACAGCTGGTGGTACGGCGGCTACAACACCGATGCGCGCGAGAACGACGCTGAAAATCCGGACGGCATCTTCTCCATCCCCGCGAAGGATATGAAGATCTACACTCAGCCGGACAATACGATTGGGCGCGGCGTGAATTTCTACGCCATCAGCAATCGTTCTGAACACATCGATGAGACCGTCGCGCTGCTGAACTGGCTGTACGACCTGGATGTCCATCAGTATTTCCACATGGGACCGGAAGGCCTGCTCTGGGAAATGGTCGACGGCGAGCCCGTCATGACCGAGACCGGCAAGGAAGTCATCACCGGCGCCGAGATGCCCATGGAGGGCGGCGGAACGCTGGCGCAGGCGCGCGCGATGTTCAACACGATTGGCCAGACCGACGGCACCATCAACCCCTATACCGGTCAGCCTATCGGCTACTGGCATTGGCGCAGCTACCTGGAGGATGATCCCACCATTGCGGAGCAGCAGGTTGGCGAGTTCTTCGGCAACGGCTCCCGTGTGCTGCAGAGGTATCTCGAGGAGAACGACATGATGGGTTACTCCGTCCAAGCGACCAGCATGATGCCGTCCATCCCGGACGATCTGCAGTTGGTCGCAAGCTCCATCATCGAGACGGCCAACACCTACTCCTGGCAGATGGTCATGGCCTCTTCCGACGAGGAGTTCGAAGCGCTGTGGAACACCATGCTGGAAACCGTTGAGGGCATGGGCTACGATCAGGTGGCCGAGTTCTACACGAACGCGTGGAACGAGGCGCTGGAAGACGTCGCAGATTACGAATGATCTGCAGAAAAACCGGGCGTTTATAAATTCAGGTGAGATGGATTTTGGGGAGGACTTCCCTCCCCAAAATCCTGTTTTTCGATTGGACAGACGATGAAAGCTCCTTTCATTGTAAAATAAGCGAAGCGCAAGAGCGGGAGGTTGTCACAGAGAGATGGATTATTCATCAGTTGCAGGAAGATACAGGGCGGAGTTTCCCAATCCGCCGCAGATGGTGCCCGCCGGAAAGGTCGACGTGTCCGGCAACGGTCGGTGGCGCATCTGGGAGTATGCCGGCACCAAGATAGACGCGCCGATTCTCGGAAACGGCGACATGCTCGCCGCCTTTGCGGGGGATTGCCGCTATCCGCAGTTCTGGCTGACCACGAATGATTTCTGGCAGATGGAATCGAATCCGAACTATGAGTTTTTCCACGACAACGACGTGGCCAAGCGCGATCCTCCCGTGGCGCTGGGCAGTCCGCGGCCACTGGGTCGGATTGTCTTCGATCTGCCGGATTGGGCGGACGCGGAGTATTCGGCATGGCAGGAATACGCGGACGCGACGACCTTTGCGCGCTTTGCGCGGGGGGACGGCGCGTATTTGCAGATAAAGAGCTGGGTGGCTGCGACGGAAAACGAGATGTTCGTTGAATTCAGCTCTGACGCGGCGTTTGAAACGTCCGCAGAGCTCTTTTTCCCGAACGAGCTGGGAAAGGGCTGCGACGTCGGCGTGGACTGCATGGGTGACTGCGAGGATGACGAGCATCTCGTCGGAACCTTCAAGGGGCTTGTGGGAGGCCGTCCGCTGCAGGTTCGAAACGAGAAAAAAGGCGTGCTGTGGGGATGGCGCGAGTTCTCTGAGAAGGTGGATGTGCCGACAAAACTGGCCTTCGCGGCGCGCTTCCTCGGCAGAGAGAGTCTGCATGTGGCGTATCGTCCCGGTGAGACGCTGACCTTTGTGGTCGCGCTGAGAAGTCAGGACAAGACGGCGCGCCCGGTGGAGTATGCGCGGTCGCGCGCGCGCTGGATTACCGAGGGCGAAATCCGCGATCTGCGCGCGCAGCACGAGTGCTGGTGGCGTGATTACTGGAACACCTCCGGCATTGTGGTCGAAGACGACCTTCTGATGAACGCGTATCTCGTGAGCCAGTACATGCTCGGCAGCCTTTCGCGCGATCCCAGCTTCCCGCCGAACATTCTGGGCATCAGCACCTTTGATCGGATGGCATGGAACGGAAACTACAAGATCAACTACAATCATCAGACCCCCTATCTGGGGCTGCTGGCTGGCGGCCATTTTGCACAGTCCGATCCGCACGATCAGCCCTATCTGGACATGCTGGATATCGGAAGAGAGATGAGCCGAAGGCTTCTTGGACACGAGGGCGTGCTGCTGCCGCTGGGTCTGGGGCCGAAGGGCATGGTCAGCGAGGCGCTGCTGCTGCACATGAAATCCCCGGCGGTACACGGCGCGCTGAACATGATGATGCGCTGGCATCTGTCGATGGATCGCGCCTATCTGCGCCGGGTCTATCCCTTTATGAAGGCGGTCGCGACGTTCTGGGAGAACGATCTGGTGGAGCGCGACGGCGTTTATCACGTTCTGGACGGCATGCACGAGCGCATTACGCGGGACATTCTCGAAAATGGACAGCCGGAGGATCCGTCCAATACGCTGGGCTATCTGAAATCCTTCTTTGCGGATATGATCGAGGCCAGCGCGTTCCTCGGCGTGGACGAGGACAAGCGGGAGACATGGAGGGACATGGCCAAGCGCCTCGCGCCCTATCCCGTCGGCAGGATTGAGGAGATCCGGAAAAACCCCACGCTCTGGAACGAGGGCAAGCGAACCATTCATGATCTGCTGCCGGAGGAGCTGCAGCGCATTCCGGTCTACTTTGTCGAGGGTAAGGGATGCCTGTGGTCGCTGAATTTCCCGGCCAATGTCATGCAGATTTATCCTGCGGGCAGTATTGGCTTGGATTCGCCGCCGGAGGAGGTGGAGATTGCGCGCAATACGATCCGCGTCCTGTCCGAAATGGAGCATGCGAATGCACTGGCGGACGAGATGGGGAGCGAGGTTCGGCCGCGCGGAGCGTGGAACGCCACCAATTTGGGATGCCTGTTTTTCCCCGCGGCGGTTCGAGTGGGGTACGACCCGAGCCTGATTCTGAAGGAGATGCGGAACAAGCTGAGCCGGTCGGGAATGCCGAATGGCTTTGTGGACGGCAACCCGCACGGAATTGAAAATCTCTCGATGGTGCCAAATACGCTTCAGGAGATGATGCTCATCAGCCATCAGCGAATCCTCCATGTCTTCCGGGTGTGGCCGAAGGAATTGAAGAACGCACAGTTCTTCAATCTGCGGGCTTATGGCGGATTCATCGTCAGCGCGTCCCTGAAGGACGGCGTGGTGGAGAAAATTTCCGTGACGAGCACGGTGGGCGGAACTCTGAAGGTGGATAATCCGTGGAAGGATGGACGCGCCATGGTCAATGGAAAGCCGCGCGCGGGTGATCTGCTCGTGATGGAGACGGTGCCGGGCGGAATTTACGAGTTTGAAAAGAGGAAATGATTCATGGAAGTCGAAAATGGATCACTGGGGAATCAGAATTACCTCGCGCTGCTGGAGGAGGCCCGAAGACGGCTGCCCGAGGGAACCGACGCGCAAACCGTTCGGAGAACCGCATGGCTCTATACGCAGTACGGCTGCAATAACTATACAGACGGTCCGGGGTATCCCTTTCGCCCGGAGGACGTGCAGGACGCGGTTTCGCTGAGTAAGCGCGAGGGCATGGAATTCGCGAGGCTTCTGGAGCGCCTGGGCATTCTGAAAATGGGCGCGTATGGGCGCTACTCCTTTGCGGAGAGGTGGAGGTAGAGCATGGAGAACGTTTGGTACGTTTCCCCCAATGGCTCCGATACAAACAGCGGTTTGTCGGAGAAGCGGGCTTTTTTGACGCTGCAAAAGGCTTTCGACGTGCTGACGGCCGTCGATAAGCGCAGCGGCGCTGCGGAAATCCGCGTTCTTCCAGGACTTTATCCCATGAAAGACGGACTGGTCATCGAGAAGGCTTCGCTGGGTTCGCCGAACTACCGGATTACCGTGAAGCGCTGGGGCACAGGCGAGGTGCGTCTGGACGGCGGAAGGGCCTTGGCGCGGACGGCCTGCGAAAACGGCGTGTACCATTTTGCCGCGCGGGAGGACGGCGTTTCGGACGTGTATCTAAACGGCGTGCGCATGCGTAAGGCGCGCTATCCCAAGTACGACGCGGAAAACCCCTACGGCGCGGGCTGGCTGTTTGCGCCTGGTCGTCAGGTGAACATCTATCAGCCGGGGCAGGGCGATAGTCTGCATGTGCGCTGTACGGATCCGCGACTGCGTCGCTGGAAGCGGATGGATGAGGTGGAGCTGTTCGTCTTTCCGAGGTTCAACTGGTTCAGCGACACGGTTCCCATTCGGGAATACGACGCACAGTCGGGTACAGTGACGCTAGCGCGGCCGTGCAGAGAGGCGATTTATCCCACGGATCGGTTCTATTTTCAGAACATCCGCGAGGAACTGACAGATCCGGGCGAATGGTATTTCGATCGCGAAAGCGGCGAAGTGTTGCTGATTCCGTTTGTGGGTGTGGACATGCAAACGGCGGTTGTCACCATTCCCACGGCGGACAACGTCATCCGAATCGAAGGTGAGCGTCTGCCGGAGGCCTTTTACGACGGCACGTTCGATCAGCTGGATGCATCGCCCCGCGCGGCAGTCTCCAGCGACTGGAACAGCGCGCCGGAGGGCTATATTCGCTTCGAGCATCTGACTATTGAATGCGCGCGCAAGGCGCTTTTCCTGAACAAGCGCGCGCACGGAATTGAGCTGATCGGCTGCACGCTGCGCGGCAGCGGCGAGGAGGGCGTTCGCTCGCTGCGCGGACGGCGCAACCAGGTCGCCGGCTGTGACATCTGTGACATCGGCGGAATCGGTGTGTACATGTCCGGCGGCTATCGGGATTCCTTCGAGGGCCTCTACAGAAGCTGTGAGAGCGAAATCGACAACAATTATATCCACCACGTCGGGCGCGTTCGCCGGGCGGTGGTGGCGGTGGATGTGGAGGGCGTTGGCATTCGCGTTTCACACAATCTGATTCACGACTGCTCGCGAACAGGCGTTTACCTTCGCGGCAACAAGCACGTGATCGAATACAACCATATTCGCCATGTCAATATTGAAACGAGCGACACCGCCGCGATCAATATGTGCGACCGCGATCTGTCGCATCGCGATACCGTGATTCGCTACAATCGGATCCACGACGTGCTTGGCCTGCATCTCGTAAATGGAAAATGGGAGCCGCGCCACTTTACGTTCGGCATCTATCTGGACGATTTTACCGCGGGCGTGGACATCGTAGGCAATCTGATCTACCGAACGCCGAGGGGAGGCATTTTTATCCACGGCAATCAGGACGTGCGCGTGCTGAACAACGTCTGTCTGGAGGCGGACAGAGACATGCTGTTCCTGCGCCGCTGGGGAAGAGGTCTGGAATATGAGCGCCTCGGTACGCACGGCATGTCCATGACGCGCAATACCTGTAAGCGAAATATCATCGCCAGCCACGTGGAGGACTGCGCGATTTACGCCGTGGAAAACTGCATGGACGAGAACTGGGAAATCGACATGAAGGACAACGAGTTCGATGAGAATCTGTTCTGTACTTACGGACAGGAGCCGCGGCTCTGGGTCTGTCAGGATCTGGGCTACGACGTATACGACCGCTGGTTTGAACCCTTTCAGACGTGGCGGGAGAAGGGACACGACGCGAATAGCCTGTTTGCAGATCCCGCCTTTGTCGATCCGGAGCATGACGATTTTCGCCTTCGCCCCGAAAGTCCTGCGTTTCAGCTGGGCTTTGAGCCGCTGCCCATCGATGAAATGGGCCCTTACGAGAGCGCAGAGCGCGCGACGTGGCCGATTGTCGAGGCGCGCGGCGTGCGCGAGACCCCGCTGCGCATCGATTATTTCCGCGAAACGGACGAATAATTCAGGAGGATTACACGAAAATGAAAATTGCGAAGCTGACGCTCAATCATCTTTGCGAAAATCTCGGTCTGGAGGAACGCCTGCAGTGCAGCTGGGCCATCGAATCGGAGCGGAGAAACACAGTGCAGGCCGCGTACCGACTGCAATGCGCCACTGCGGGTGATTTTTCTGCAATCGCGCTGGACACGGGCTGGATTCCCTCCGCCCAGTCGCAGAACGTTTTGCCGGAGTGCGGCGCGCTGAAGCCGCTGCGGACGTACTGGGTGCGCGTCTGTGTCGAAACCGCCGATGGACAGCGCTCGGAATGGTCCAAACCGACCTGCTTTGTCACGGGTCGGATGGGAATGCCGTGGAGGGCGCGGTGGATTACGGCGGAGGTTCCGCCGTGCCCGGAGCGCTCGTCGGCGACCTGCGTGCGCGGCTCCTTCTTCGTGGACGGAACCGTTGCAGAGGCGTGGCTTCTGACGACGGCGCAGGGCGTGTACACGCCATGGCTCAACGGCCGGCGGGTGGGCGGCGATCTGCTCGCGCCCGGCTGGACGAGCTACGGCCGCCACATGCTGTATCAGCTCAACGACGCTGCATCGCTCCTCGTCCCTGGAGAAAATGTACTGGGCGCGATGCTCGGTGCGGGATGGTACAAGGGGCTGATGGGCTTTCTCTCTCTGCGCAACAATTATGGAGATCGGACGGCGTTTCTGGGTGAACTGATCATTCGCTATACCGACGGACGCGAGACGATTGTGACCACGGACGAGAACTGGCGGGGCTGCGACGCGCCGATCACCTTTTCGGAAATCTATGACGGCGAGCATTACGACGCGCGTCTGGAGAAAAAGGACTGGAGCCGGGCGGGGAGCAGCGATGCGGGCTGGCATGAGGTCGCAGCGGTCGAAGGCCGTTTCGACGTGCTTCAGGCGCAGCCGGGCTGCCGCGTGCGCTGCGAGCGCGTTCTGCCGGCGGTTTCGCTGACGATGACCCCAAGGGGTGAGCGCGTCGTGGACTTTGGACAGAATCTGACCGGCTGGCCGGAATTTACGCTTCGCGGCCGGGCAAATCAGACCTGTCGCCTGCGCTGCTTTGAAACACTGGACGCAAACGGCAACGTCTATACCGCCAATCTTCGTTCGGCCAGGCAGGCGCTGGAATACATCTGCGCAGAGGATGGCGAGGTCTGCTATCATCCGAGCTTCACCTTCTACGGCTTCCGGTATCTCTATCTGGAGCAGTGGCCGGAGGATGTGACGGCGGAAGATTTCCGCGCGTGGGTCATTCACTCCGAGATGGAGCCTACCGGCGCGTTCGAATGCTCCGAGCCGCTCGTCAACCAGCTGCATCACAACATTCTCTGGGGGCTGAAGGGGAACTTTCTGGACGTTCCGACCGACTGTCCGCAGCGCAATGAGCGCATGGGCTGGACGGGCGACGCGCAGATTTTCTGCCAGACGGCGGCATATCTGATGGACGTGTATGCCTTTTATCGCAAATGGCTCTGCGATGTTCGCGCCGACCAGACGGAGGACGGCGGCGTTCCGCACGTCGTTCCGGACATCATCACCGGTCGGGCACAGGCGCAGAACGACTGGCTGCTGGGACAGGGCACTCATTCGGCGGCGGGCTGGGCAGACGCGATCGTGATCTGCCCATGGGTGCTTTACCTGAACTACGGCGATCCCAAAATCCTCGAGGAGAACTACGAGGCCATGCGCGCGTGGATCGAATTCATGCATACGCACGCCGTCGATGGAATATGGAACTATAAGCTGCAATTCGGCGACTGGGTAGCGCTGGACGCTGCGGAGGGCAGCTATTTCGGCGCCACGCCCAACGACCTCACCTGTACGGCCTACTATGCGCATTCTACGCAGCTTTTTGCGCGGATTGCGAAAATACTGGGAAAAACGGACGACGCGGCGCGCTACAGTCGGCTCCATGCGCAGATCGTGGACAAATTCCGCGCGATCTTCTTCACTGCCGAGGGCGATATGACTGTTCAGACGCAGACCGCGCACATTCTGGCGCTGCATTTCGATCTCGTTCCGCCCCAGTGGCGCGCGCGGACTGCCGCCGCGCTGGTGCGCCTTCTGGAAAAGGAGGGCGGTCATCTGGTGACGGGCTTCATGGGCACGACGTTCTTCACGCACGCGCTGGCGGAGAACGGCTATGTGGATGAGGCTTATGATCTGCTCCTGAAGGAGGACTTCCCATCCTGGCTGTATCAGGTTCGAATGGGTGCGACGACCGTCTGGGAGCACTGGGACGGCATGCGCCCGGATGGGAGCATGTGGAGCCCGGATATGAACTCGTTCAACCATTACGCCTACGGCTCCATCGGGGAATGGCTGTATCAGGGCGTTCTGGGAATCCGCGCAGACGCGGACGACCCCGGCTATCATCACATTCTCCTGCAGCCGAGAATCAGCGGAAAGATGCGCTATGCGCGCGGCTCACTGGAAACGGGCTACGGAACAGTCTGCATGGACTGGCGCTGGGAGGGCGAGCGGCTTCGGATTCGGACGACGATTCCCGCCAACACAACGGCGACGCTGAAGCTGAACTGTCAGCAGGTGCTGGAGGCCGACGGCGCTTTCTTTACAAAGGAGGGCGAGGCGCTCTGTGCCGCGCTGCCGTCCGGCGAATACGAATTCCTCTGCTGTTGAGAAGAAATTCCGAGCCATTGATTGATGCAAAAAGCGGCGGCCTCTGTCCAAAGAGACCGCCGCCTGAATTTTACAGGCTGCGCAGCGCTTCCTCGATCCTGCCCAGCTCGTCCAGACGGGCGCGATCAATGCCGACGCGCAGCAGGTCGCGCCCGGCAAAGCCGCGAATCGTGTACTGTGCCGACTGCACGCGGAAAAATGGCTCGCGCAGGTGCGAAAGAAAGGTAAGCTGCCCCAGCGCGCGCAGCTTTAGAACGTCGTCCCTTTCCAGCGGTGCGGAGAGCCTGTAATCGTAAGCCGTCCAGCCGGATTCCTCGCAGGGTTCGAGGGACGGCTGTTTCTCTGTGATGGTCATGGCAATCCTCCTGAGATTTCGCGGACAGCGCGCAGCAGAGCGTCGCCTTCCTGCGCAGTCGTAAAGGGCCCGGGACTTGCGCGAACCACGCCCTGCGCCGCGCCGATGCGCGCGCACAACAGCGGCGCGCACTGCAAACCGGTACGCACCACGATGCCGTAGGTCGCGCTGAGAATGTAGCCGAGATCGGCCGGAGCCAGCGCGTCCACATTGAAGCTGACAATCGCGCCGAAGCCATCCTCGCCCGGACGACCGTAAACCGTCAGGCCGCGCATTCGGCGCAGCTCCTGCGCGACGGCGCGCGCCCACTGCGCCTCCCTTTGCGCGATGCGCTCCGAAGACTGCGCGAGAATGTATCGTGCGCCGGCATTGAGCGCGTGAATGCCGGGCGCGTTGCGCGTGCCCGGCTCGTAGACATAATCCTCGGGCGCGTAGCGCAGCCGCGTGCTGTCCTGTCCGGTTCCGCCATAGAGCAGCGGCCGCATTTCGAGCCCCGGACGCAGATAAAATCCGCCCGTGCCCTGCGGGCCGAGCAGCGCCTTGTGGCCGGTAAATACCGCCGCGTCCGCGTCCCATTCGTCCACGCGTACCGGAAGCGAGCCCAGACTCTGGGACAAATCCGCTACGAAATACGCCCCGGCGGCATGCGCAAGCTCGGATAATGCGCGCATGTTCTGAATTGCGCCCGTCACATTGGAGCAATGGTTGACGACAACCACGCCGACGGTCTCGTCGATTTGCCGGCGGGCGGCGCGCAGATCCACATGGCCGTCAGAGCTGCAGGGGAGTACCACAGGCTCGGCGTCCATGTTGTACACAGGGCGCAGCACGCTGTTGTGCTCGGCCTCCGTCACGGCAAAGCGCCTTCCGGGCCGCGCAAGCCCCCGCAGCACACCGTTCATCGCCTCGGTCGCGCCTGAGGTGAAAAAGACGCGCTCGGCGTGGACAACGCCCATCAACTGCGCGATGGCGGCACGGCATTCATCAAAGGATGCCGCGCCGCCCACCGCGCGGAACTG
>OLPR01002244.1_pt1 | contig 14510 bp, 15 predicted proteins | sample 1672761 | NCBI WGS metagenome assembly OLPR01 (sample SAMEA3136721, study PRJEB25190) | human gut metagenome | biome: human gut; feature: human-associated habitat; material: faeces | place: Austria | collected 2013 | reverse complement strand
GCCTTGCGGGAGGCCAGCATGCCGGGCAGGGACGCCACGGGTTCGATGACGAAATTCATCAGATTCACGAACAGCACCACCGCGCCGGCGGTGAGGCCCCGGCCCGTCAGCGCCAGATACGCCCCCACCAGAAAGACCCCCAGCTGGGCGATGATGCCCGTCACCGCGGCGATCATGCCCACCAGCAGCTTCACCCGGCGCATGCTGAACTTTTCGCCCTCCAGCGCCCGGTTGCTTTCGGAAAACAGGCGGAAGATTTCCCCCTCGGCCTTAAAGGTTTTTACCACGGTAAAGCCCGCAAGGCAGTCGGTAACCGTGGCGGTGAAATCCCGGTTCCGGTCGGACACCCGGCCCTGCACCCGCTGCAGCTGATTGCCCGTCATCAGGGAGGCGATCAGCGGCAGCACCGTCAAGGCGGCGGCAATGCCGGTCATCAGCGGGGAATACCACAGCATCATGGCCAGCGCCCCCGCGCCGGTGACCGCCTTGGTGAGGATGTCCATCTGCTGGGAAAGGTAATCCGTTTCGACAGAGGACGCGTCGTTGGTGAGGGCGGAAAGATACCGGGCCGCCCCCTCCTCCCCCAGGGAGGAAACGCTCTTTTCCGTGAGCCGGCGGAAGGCCAGGTCCCGATACTGGGCCATGGCCCGGCGGATGAACCGGGGCTCCGCGAAATATCGCAGGAGCAGCAGCGCCACGCACAGCAGGATAAATCCCCCGGTGATTCCGGAAAGGGCTTTCAGGGAAAGGGCCCCTTCCACGCCGGAAGCCGCGTCGATGAGCTGCTGCATGATCCAGCTCAGCAGCAGGTTCACGGCGCTGCAGGCCAGTGAAGCAAAGGCCGCCAGCAGAAACATACCCCCATTGCCCCGATAAAAGGAACGAACCAGCTGTTTTTTCAGGGATTCACGCTTCATGTTCCTCAATCTCCTTCCACCATGCAGTCAATTCCGGCTGATTCATATCCGCGATCATGCGCCGCACGCCCTCCAGGGCCGTGGTGCCCAAATCGTCGTACACCCCCGCCGGGCGATGATCGGTCACGAATTTCAGGGCGCTGGGCCGGTAATCCGGGGCGCGGTCAAATCCGGCGGCCAACGTCTGGGCGGTGATCAGCGCCTGACGCGCGGCGGCGGGATTCTTTTCCGAAAGCAGCTCTCCGGCCAGGGCCACGTACAGGGCGCTGCAGATTTTATCCAGAAAACAGGGCTTTTCCCCGTCCTTCAGGCCCATCAGGGCACCCACGCCCCATTGGAGCACCTCCCGGGCTTTGGCAGGGTCGCCCTTTCCATCGTAAGCGTTGGCATAGCCCAGGATCACCCGAATCAGCGCCGCCACGTGGCTGATGAGCGCGTCCGAAAGATAGGGCAGCGACGCGTCGTAATCACTGCAATCCGCCGCCAGATTCAGGCCGATGACGTCATCGTACATGCCGCCGGCGTTATGCGCTTCCAGAAGGGAAACCGCCTCCCGAACCTGTCCCATGGCCAGCCGGGCCTCGGCCATTTTGCCGAAGAGAATGTCCTGATTGATTTTGGGGTCGCGGTTTTGCTGAATCAGCAGCCGCGCATCCTCCAAAAGCCGCAGGGCCCGTTGCAAAAGGGCCTCTTCCCGGCCCGACGCGCCGAAGGACAGATACAGCGACGCGCTTTCGTACACCACCCGGAAATCGTGGGGATATTTCTTCAGGGCCTTTTCCGCCTCGGCCAGACCCTGCCGGTCTCTTCCCCGGTGACAGGCCTCCAGCCGGGCCACCGTGGCCTCCAGGCCGTTGTCCTTCATTTCGTAGCCCAGCAGCGCGTCCACCGAAACGTCGAAAAAGTCCGCCATTTCTATCAGCAGGTTCAGTTCAGGCAGGGAAAGCCGGGCTTCCCATTTATACACCGCGCCCACCGTGACCCCCAGCACCTCCGCCAGCTGTTCCTGGGTCAGGTTCCGCTGCTTGCGCAGGGCGCGGATGTTCTCCGCCAATTTCAACATGCAAGCCAGCCCTCCTTCGTGGTTGTGAAATCATTATACCAGAAGTATGAGCGCGATGGAACACACCGGCAATACGAATAGTATAAAAAGAAATCATACCATCAGTATGGCAGCTTGCGCATCGGAGGAAAGCGTGGTATGCTTTTAACAGTGAATCTTTGGAAAGAGAGGGCTCATTATGGAAAACACGCCCCGCGTCATTCCCCTGGAAGGATTCCCCCGCCGGGCTCATTTCGAATATTTCGCCGCCATGGCCAATCCCTATGTGGGGGTTACGGTGAAGGTGGACGTGGGGGCGCTGCTGCACGCCTGCAGGGCCGCCGAAACGCCCTTTTCCCTGAGCGTGATCTACTGCATGGACCGGGCGGCCAACGCCGTGCCGCAGCTGCGTCAGCGCATTTTCCGGGACGAAATTTTGGAATATCCCCGGTGCGACACTTCCCACACCGTATTGCGGCCGGACGAGACATACGGCTATTGCCGGCTGAACTGCATGCAGCCCTTTGCAGAATTCCTGCCGGAGGCCCGGGCCCGCCACGCCGCCGCCCAAAGGGGCGAAAACCTGGAAGCGGACGCGGACGAAACCGATCTGTTGTTCCTTTCGGCGCTGCCCTGGCTGCATTACACGGCGCTGACCCAGCCCGTCCCCCACCCCGCCGACAGCAATCCCCGAATCACATGGGGCAAATATCAGGAGGAGGGCCGCCGCGCCCCCCTGCCCGTGACCCTGTTGGCCAACCACGCGCTGGTGGACGGAATCCACATGGCCCATTTCTTTACCCATCTGGAAGCGGAAATGGCTGGACTGGCCGCGGCGCTGCAGGAAACGTAAAAGGACTATTTTGGGCGAAGTGACATTCACCATAAAACAAAACGCGCCTCCAACCGAAATTGGAGACGCGTTTTTGATTGAACCGTTTATTTCTGCTGATCCAGAGCGGCCTTGACGAAGCCCACGAACAGGGGGTGGGGCTTATTGGGACGGCTCTTGAATTCCGGATGGTACTGCACGCCCACGTAGAATTCCCGGTCGGGCAATTCCACGGTTTCCACCAGCAGCTGATCCGGGGAAGTGCCGCTGACCACCAGGCCGCCATCCATCAGCGCGGCGCGGAAGTCGTTGTTCACCTCGTAGCGATGGCGATGGCGTTCGTGGATGATGGACGCGCCGTAGCAGCGTTCCATGGTGGTGCCGCTTTTCACCGCGCAGGGGTAGCTGCCCAGGCGCAGGGTGCCGCCCTTGTCCACCTCGTCGGACTGGCCGGGCATGAAGTCGATGACCCGGTGAGTGCTGTTTTCGTTGAATTCCCGGGAATCCGCGTCTTCCCAGCCCAGCACGTGGCGGGCGAATTCGATCACGGCCACCTGCATGCCCAGGCAGATGCCCAGGTAGGGCTTGCCGGTTTCCCGGGCGTAGCGGGCCGCGGTGATCATGCCCTCGATGCCCCGCTGGCCGAAGCCGCCGGGCACCAGAATGCCGTCCGCGTCGCCCAGCACTTCCGCCACGTTTTCCGGGGTGACGGTTTCGGAATCCACCCAGTCGATGTGCACCTCGCCGCCCAGGGCGTAGCCCGCGTGACGCAGGGCTTCCGCCACGGAAAGATACGCGTCGTGAAGCTGCACGTATTTGCCCACCAGCGCAATGCGCACGCCCCGGCGGCAGCTTTTAATGCGCTCCACCAGCTGCTTCCATTCGGTGAGATCCGGCTGCGGCGCGTCAATGCCCAGTTCCCGGCAGACCACGGAGGAAAAGTTGTTCTTTTCCAGCATCAGCGGCGCTTCGTACAGGGTGGGAATGGTAACGTTTTCGATAACGCAATCGGGCTTCACGCTGCAGAAATTAGAAATCTTCCGGAAAATGGCCTCGTCGGTGATGGGGTCGTCGCAGCGCAGCACGATGATGTCCGGGCTGATGCCCATGCCCTGCAGCTCCTTCACGCTGTGCTGCACCGGCTTGGACTTATGTTCCCCGCTGGCCCGGAGATAGGGCACCAGGCACACGTGGATATACAGGCAGTTTTCCCGGCCCACTTCGTGGCTCACCTGGCGAATGGCCTCCAGGAAGGGCTGGGATTCGATATCGCCGGTGGTGCCGCCGATTTCGGTAATAACCACGTCCGCGGCGGTTTTCTTGCCCACGGCGTAAATGAATTCCTTAATCACGTCCGTCACGTGGGGAATGATCTGCACGGTGGAGCCCAGGTATTCGCCCCGGCGTTCCCGGCCCAGCACCCGGGAGAACACCTTACCGGTGGTAAGGTTGGAATACTGGTTCAGATTCTCGTCGATAAAGCGCTCGTAATGGCCCAGATCCAGGTCGGTCTCCGCGCCGTCCTCGGTCACATAGACCTCGCCGTGCTGATAGGGACTCATGGTGCCGGGATCCACGTTGATGTAGGGGTCCAGCTTCTGGGCCGCGATTTTCAGCCCCCGCGCCTTCAGAAGCCTGCCCAGAGATGCGGCGGTGATGCCCTTGCCCAGACCGGAGACCACGCCGCCGGTGACGAAGATGTACTTTGTCATAAGGATTCCGCTCCTTTCCGTCCTTGCCCAAAACAAAACGAGACGTTCCCGCGCCAAAAGGGGGAGATTCGCCCCGGGACTTGCGCTCCGGGAGAAATCCTCTTTCTGGGGGCGCAAGGCCCCGGCGCGTGAACGTCATTGCTCACAAAACAAGAACAAATTATACCCGGCCTATGGGAGAAAATCAACGACGCGGGTGTAAAAAGTTTGAATCGGATTGATTTTGAGCCAAAATGGGCGGGGAAAGCCCGCCGCCTCCCCCGCCGATTGAAAAGCTTATTTGTCCTTCACGATGGCCGCCACCAGCACCAGGTCCTCGTCGCCGGTGTTTTCCACCGCGTGACCGTGGCCGGAGAAGGTGGCCATGGAATCTCCCGCGGCGACCTCCACCCAGTTCTCGTCGTCCTTCACCCGGCCCTTGCCGGAGACAAAGCAGAACAGTTCGGTTTCACCCTCATGCACGTGATAGCCGATGCCGCAGCCCTTTTTCAGGGTAATGGTGGAAAACAGCCGCATTTTTTCCGGCAGGGTGGGGCACAGGGCGGTCAGCAGCGCACTGCCTTCGCCGCCGCGCATGTGTTCCCGGGCCTCGGTGGGCATGTCCTTATGAAACGTTACCATATGCTGTCACCTCTGATATTCAAAAAATTCGATGCGCTCGCCGTCCGGGCCGCGGAAGAAGATGTTCTTCACGCCGCCGTGGATGACGCTGCTGTAATTGACGTCGGATTCAAATTCCACGCCCTGCTCCTTCAGGGAAGCCACCAGGGAATCGATGCCCTCCACTTCCATGCACACGTGGTCGATGTGGGCCCTGGGGTCCGTGGGCGCCTGGTAATTTTCCCGGCACACCAGTTCCAGAAGACAGGTGCCGTTGTTCAGAAAACAGATCACCGTGCCGCCCAGGTCGTTGCGGCATTCCTCTTCAAAGCCCAGCTTTTCCACGTAGAACTTCCGGGAAACCTCCAGATCCTTCACCATGACGCCGATGTGCGCCAGTCCCGTAACCTTGCCCATGTGTTTTCCCTCCGTTTTTTGTTTTATTATAACACCTCTTGCTTCTCTAGACAAGTTTTAACATGCTTCTGTTATAATGCCCGGGACGGTATCCGCAAGGAACCGCACCGGGAAACCCCAATTTATTTTTGCGTAGGGTATCCGAAACGGAACCCGAACGGAGGAAACATGAAACAGCATATCTCTACCCGTAACTTTGTCATTCTGGCGCTTCTGGTGGGCATCGTGCTTCTGATGAGCTGGACGCCCGTGGGCTATCTGCATCTGGGCGTATTGGAAATCAGCTTTCTGGTGGTGCCCGTGGCCATCGCGGGAGTCACCCTGGGCCCCTGGGGCGGCATGATCGTAGGCGCGGTTTTTGGAATCACCAGCTTTCTGCAGTGCCTGGGCATCGGCGGAACCAGCCCCTTTGGCGCTGCGCTTCTGAACATTCAGCCCTTCTTTGCCTTCCTTCTGTGCTTTGTGCCCCGGGCTCTGGACGGGCTGATCGTTGGGCTGATTCATAAGCTTCTGGCAAAGCGCGCCCCCGCGGCGGTTTCCTGCGGCGTGGCAGGATTCGCGGCGGCTTTCTGCAACACGGTTCTGTTCATGTCCGCGCTGATTCTGCTGTTCGGCTCCACGGACTACATTCAGCGCATGATCGCCGGCCAGAACCTGTTGAAATTCGTATGCGCCTTTGTGGGCGTAAACGCCCTGGCGGAAATGGCCGCTTCTACCATTCTTACCGGCGCCATCGGCACGGCCCTGACCAAGGCCGGCCTGGCGGGCGGGAAACGCAGATAACGGAGGGACGCTTCCATGATACTGACCCTGGACATTGGCAACACCAACATCAAAACCGCCCTTTTCGACGGCATGGACATGGTGAAATACTGGCGCATTTCCACCAGCCGCACCAACACCTCCGATGAATACGGCATCATGATTCTGAACATGTTCGCCCACGAAGGCTTCAGCGCCGACTGCGTGGACGGCATCATGATGTCCTCGGTGGTGCCGTCTGTAAACTTCACCATCGAGCACATGTGCCGCAGTTATTTCGGCATGGCCCCCATCATCGTGGCCCCCGGGGTGAAAACCGGCATCAACATCAAAATCGAGAATCCCCGGGAAATGGGCGGCGATTTGATCTCCAACGCCGTGGCAGCCTACGAGCTCTACGGCGGCCCCTGCATCACCATCGATTTCGGCACGGCCACCAGTCTGGGCGCCATCAACGAAAAGGGCGAATTCCTGGGCGGCGCCATCTGCCCCGGCATCAAGCTGGCGGTGGAGGCCCTTTCCGAGCGCACCGCCAAACTGCCCCGCATCGAGCTGACCAAGCCCGAAACCGTCATCGGCAAAAACACCGTGCACTGCATGCAGTCCGGCATTGTATACGGCTACATCGGCCAGATCGAATACCTGGTGCGCCGCATGAAGGCAGAAATCGGTTCCGACAAGACCAAGGTCATCGCCACCGGCGGCCTGGCCGTGCTGGTGGCCGAGGAATCCAACGCCATCGACGTGCTGGACGGCCTTCTGACCCTCAAGGGCCTGCGGCTCATTTACGAAAAGAACCGGCCCGAGGCATAATTCCGAACAAAAATCAAGAACCAAGAACCCGCTTTGGCCGTGGCGTACACCATAGCCAATGCGGGTTTCTTGAGAGAAAACGTTTTTATTCAAAATATGGCAGCAGATATTTTACCAGCTCATATATCTTGGTACCTGGGCGAGATTGAGAAGGCGGCAAGTTTTTATTTCTATCATCCAACTTTTCAGCATTTCGAATAGCCGTCTGCATTTTAGGACGAAGAATTTCAAACATATCCCCGCGATTTTTTGTGTATTCGCCGCGTCCCAATCGTTTGAAATAGCCGTTAATTTTAGACATGTATTCGTTTCGATGAATATCTGTCTGAAAGTAATCAAAATGCAGAAGAAACCACAATTCAATGCATTGATTAGACCAAATTGCATGATATTCAGTTTCTGAATCCGTTGCTTCATTGCACTGTCTGGCGGTCTGATCTACCCGTTCTGGTGGAAAGTCGTCCGTGTCATACACAATCCAGACATGCGCATATCCATTCGGATTTTTCCGAACCAGATTCCGGGCGGCGTCAAACAGTGCCAGCGTATTATCTCCTGCCCCGACAATTTCCAGTTGAATCCGGTTCGGATTTTTCCGATTGATGATTTCCCGAATCGCCCCAAAATATTCCGGTTCTGTACGCGTTCCTTCCGTGACAATCAGATGATAATCAAGGCGCATCTTCACCACCTTATTACGGCGGCCTTTGTTCATCCATGGTTTTCCCCGATCTCCCTTTTTCACAGGTTTCAGGCTCATTCCCATCCGCCCCCTGCCAGCATATTGGTAAGGTATGGATCCGCACCATATCTTCCTTCCAGATACTGCTTGTCATATGCCGCAGTATTATTGACGTGCTCGTTGTCCTCACGACGAATATCGTAAAGGGAATAGATTTCGCTCTCGTGCGCCTCATTTTCGGCAGCAAACCAGATTTCATCCCTGCGGAACACTGTATTCTTCAGCGTCGTCATGTCCTGTGAAGAGAACAGCAATTGTGCGCCATGCTGATTCAGCGTCGTATCCTTAAACAGGGAAACGACATAACGCAGCAGCTTGGGATGCAGCTTTGCATCCAATTCATCAAAAACCACCAGCCGTCCTTCCTTTAATGCTATCAAAAGCACAGGCAGTATTGCAATAAGCTTTTGAGTCCCAGCAGATTCCTCAAGATAATCCAATTCGAAAACCTTGTTGTGAATCGTTCTCCGGGTATAGAGATGCCTGTTTTCTCTATCGTAACGGTAGTCCGTCAGATCAATCCCCATATCGTTCAGTGCCCTTAGAGCAAACTTCTTGATGGTTTCATCTTCTGAGACCCATAGCTCCCACTCTGTTTTTGGATTCGCGTAATTACGGATGATGCAGGCCTCGAACCAGCTCTGTACTTCGGCAATCATTGGAAGATTGTAATTGATTGCCAAAAAAGAGAGATATGGCATTTTCGGATTCACCGAACGGCTGATGCCTCTTTTCCGAATGCTCGGCCCAAGTACAATTTCGGATCGTTCCCGCGTAAACAAAGTGCCTGTTTTCTTCCCGCCAATGGCTCTCCAATAAAGGGATTCCGCTTCAATTTCATCCTCCTTTATCGAAAGCAGATAGCGATATTCGTTTGTCCCCTGCCGAAAATAGATTTCAAAATCCGTCGGCAGATTTCGAGATTCATCGTCCAGGAGAAACGGTTCGCTCTTATCTCCCTGCTGAATAACAATAGGTTCCCTGTTTTTGTTCAATTCATAGATAGGCGTTGTCACGGTGCTAATTAGACAGGACAGCGCACGCAGCAAATTGCTCTTCCCACCGCCGTTTGGCCCATATACGACACTGACCGGCAGCAGCTTTCCTCCCTTGTCCTCACCCAGTAATGTATCGCTAAACTCGGGCAGAGGTTCCGCCTGAAAGTCAAAAACAGTTTCGTTCTTGTAGGACTTGAAATTACAAAACGTGAACTGACACAGCATACCATTTCCTCCCTGGTCTGTTGCTTAATATCTATTATAGTCAATAATCTTCCCGAAATCAATCTATTTATTCTATATCGTAAAAAAACTTTTGAATATCGCATATAAAAATCGTATTACGTTATTTTCAAATAAGAATCCTTCTTGGCACACAGCAAAATGGCGCATAAAAAAGCGGAGCCGCTCCACATGAAGCCTGCTCCGCGTCTTGGGCGGATGGGGTTGGGGAATGGGATGAGGGGATTCCGCCTTCGACAGAGATTATGGTATACGGAATATGTGGCGAGGGTTATAAAGGAGTGTATATGCTCTGTTATATTTCGGAGGAAAAATGAAGAAACCCGGAGACCTTTAACATGCCCGGCCTTGCCAAAAAGGCGGCGTTGGCTTATAATAAAAGGGATGGGGCTGCGCCCCGTCGCATCCTTCGCGCAGATACCCCGCGAGACAGGCAGGCGAGACATGTTTCATTGGAAGAAAAGATACCAGATCGTTTTTGACATCGAGACCGACGGCAGCAAATCCAGCCGGGTTTGCCAGCTTTCGTATCTCATCGTCTCCCGCTGGCGGGTGAAGGGCAAAAACATGTACTTCAGCCTGGACTACATGAATTACCATGCTCAGAAGGTACACGGGCTGAGCGTATACAAGCTGCGCCGGCTTTCCGGCGGGCAGGTGTTCGCGGACCGGGCGGAGGAGATCTATCGGGATTTCGCAGGGGCGGAGGTCTGGATCGGTCACGACGTGCAGTGCGACGTGCGCTATCTCACCGGGGAATTCAAGCGCATCGGCAAGACGCTGACCCCGCCGGCCACCTTCTGCACCCTGAAGCGATACACCAGGGAAGCCAACATCCCCCTGAAGCAGAACCCCTCCAAGCTCAAGCCCCCGCGGCTGGAGGAGCTGATGCAGCATTTCGGCATCACGCCGGAACTGGTCACCCGGAAATGCAAAAAATGGTTTGGCGGCGGAGACCGGGCTCACGACGCCCGGTATGACACCGTGGCCACCTATCTTTGCATGCTGGTGGGCGAGGAAAAGGCGTAATTGCGGGTTCGGACTTGACTTTTAATTTCTACTGATATATAATGCCATTGTCCGGACGGAAGGGCACTGTCGCGGGAAGCGCGGCAGTGTCGTTTATTATCCGGTCTACTTTTGTATTCTTTAGCCGATTGGGAGGGCTTTTCAAATGGAAAACGAACAGAGCCGTATTCTTACGATGACGGATAAGGCGAACCTGGAAAAGGAACTGGAGGAATTGCACATCGCCAAGCAGGACGTGGCCGAGGAGATCAAAATCGCCCGGGGTCACGGCGACCTTTCCGAAAACGCCGAATATACCGAAGCGAAAAACAACGAGGCCCGCATCTACGGCCGCCTGGCCGAGGTGGAGGAGCTTTTGAAAACCGCTACCTTCGTGGACGATTCCAAGCTGTCCACCGACGTGGTAAACGTAGGCACCGTGGTGCGGGTGTTTGACATGGAATATGAGGAAGAGGACACCTACACCATCGTGGGCTTTACCGAATCCGACCCCATGAAGCTGTTCATCTCCGCCGAATCCCCCATCGGCCGGGCGCTGGTGGGCGCGCACGTGGGCGACGTGGTGGAAGCCAACACCCCCGGCGGCATTTTGAAGCTGAAGGTTCTGGAAATCAAGCTGCGCTAACGAGGAGGTCGAACCCCTATGGAAAACAGGCCCATGGAAGTTTCCGAACAGAATCGGATTCGCCTGGACAAGCTGACGGCCCTGCAGCAGGCAGGCAAAAACCCTTACGCCATTACGACCTATGACTGCACCGATCATTCCGGCGAGATCCAGGCGGACTTCGCCAAATACGACGGCAAGGAAGTCTCCATCGCCGGACGCATGATGTCCCGCCGGGTGATGGGCAAGGCCAGCTTCGCCCATCTGCAGGACCGGGACGGCCGCATCCAGATCTACGTCCGCAAAGAGGACGTGGGCGAAGAAGCCTACAAGGCCTTCAAGGAAGACGACATCGGCGACATCCTGGGCGTGAAGGGCTTCGTGTTCCAGACCAAAACCGGGGAAACCTCGATTCATGTTAAGGAGATCACCCTGCTGACCAAGTCCCTGCATCCCCTGCCGGAGAAATTCCACGGCCTGCAGGACACCGACACCCGCTATCGTCAGCGCTATCTGGACCTGATCGTCAATCCCGACGTGAAGGACACCTTCGTCAAGCGCAGCCTGATCCTTCGGCACCTGCGCGCTTTCCTGGACGATCGCGGATTTCTGGAGGTGGACACCCCCATCCTGACCCCCTTCGAAATCGGCGCCTCCGCCCGGCCCTTCTATACCCATCACAACGCGCTGGATATGGACATGGTGCTGCGCATTGAGACCGAGCTGTACCTGAAGCGCCTGATCGTGGGCGGCATGGACCGGGTCTACGAGGTGGGCCGTATCTTCCGCAACGAGGGCATGGACACCAAGCACAATCCGGAATTTACCACCATCGAGCTCTACCAGGCCTACACCGATTTCCACGGCATGATGGATCTGGTGGAGGACATGATGAAAACCGTGGCCCAGAAGGTCTGCGGCAGTCTGGTGGTGCCCTATCAGGGCAAGGAAATCGACCTGGGCCACTGGGAGCGGCTGACCATGGTGGAAGCGGTGAAGAAATACAGCGGCGTGGATTACGCCGACTGGAAGACCGACGAGGACGCCATTGCCGCCGCCAAGGCCCACCATGTGGAGCTGCCCGAGGTGCCCACCCGGGGCGCCATTCTGGCGGAATTCTTCGACGCGTTTGTGGAGGACAAGCTGATTCAGCCCACCTTTATCTACGATTATCCCGTGGAGATCAGCCCCCTGGCCAAGCGCAAGACCGACGACCCTGCCTTCACCGAGCGCTTTGAGTACTTCATCAACGCCACCGAATTCGGCAACGCCTTCTCCGAACTCAACGACCCCATCGATCAGCGGGGCCGCTTCGAGCGTCAGGTGGCCGAGCGCAAGTCCCTGGAAAAGGACTGCCGCGCCCAGGTGGATTACGACTTTGTCAACGCCCTGGAATACGGCATGCCCCCCACGGGCGGTCTGGGCTTCGGCGTGGACCGACTGGTGATGCTTCTGACCGACTCGGCCAGCATCCGCGACGTGCTTTTGTTCCCCACCATGAAGCCTCTGGACGCGGACAAAAAGCCCGCCAGTGCGGAGACTGCCCCGGCGGAGGAAGCGGCTCCGGCGGAAGCCCCCGTGCAGCCCTCCCAGGAAGAAATCATTGATTTTTCCAAGGTGCAGATCGAGCCGCTGTTTGCGGATTACGTAGACTTTGAAACCTTCTCCAAGTCCGACTTCCGGGCGGTGAAGGTGAAGGCCTGCGAGGCGGTAAAGAAGTCCAAGAAGCTGCTGAAGTTCACCCTGGACGACGGCACCGGCGTCGACCGCACCATCCTTTCCGGCATTCACGCCTATTACGAGCCGGAAGAGCTGGTGGGCAAGACGCTGCTGGCCATCACCAACCTGCCGCCCCGGCCCATGATGGGCATCGACTCCTGCGGCATGCTGATTTCCGCCGTGCATCACGAAGAGGGCGAGGAAAAGCTGCATCTTTTGATGCTGGATTCCCACATCCCCGCCGGCGCGAAGATGTATTGATTTTCACAGGCAAAAATGGGACGGAGCCACCCGATGGGGTGTGCTCCGTCTTTTTTGCGCCCGATTCAGGGGGTACTGGGCTTCAGCATGGCGTATTGGGCGACGTCTGTGCCGGGAATGGCGGAAACGTCCGCCTGCCGGAAGCCCAGGTGGGCATAGATTTGGGTATTGACGGGCTTATGGGTTTCCAGGTACAGCGGCACGCCGGCCCGGCGGAGGCATTCCAGGGCGGGCTTCAGCAGTCGGGAGCCCTGGCCCCGGCCCTGGACTTCCGGGGATACCACCAGGCACATGCAATACCAGGCCTCCGGCGGGGCGCATTTTTCCCGAACCCGGCCGCAATGGGCCTCGTATCGCAGGGAACGGACGTACAGTCCCAGGCCGAAATGCCGCCAGAGCTTCCCGCCGCCCCGGCGGAAGAAGGCCAGGGCGGGCACGCTTTTCAGGCGAGGCGGGAACAGAATCAACAGATTTTCCAGGCGATCGTCAGTGGAAAGCAGCATGCATTTTCCGTACACCGCCCGCAGCACCGTGTAAAAATAGCGCCAGTCCTCCGGGCCCAGGTCCGTGCCCCCCAGCAGATAGCGAATGGCGGGATCGTCGTGAAAAGCCCGGGCCATGAGATGGGCGCAGGCTTCCAATTCCTCGGGGCGCACCCCACGGCCGGCGGCCTGCAGCGCCCGGGTCAGGTTCTGATGAGAAAGCGTTTGGGATTGCATGTTCGCATTTCCTTTCTTTGAAAAACGTTTCTGGGCGCAAAAAAACAGAGCCGATGTTCCAACGAAGGGATTTCGTAGATTATCGGCTCTGCGTCTGTGCGGCTGGCTCTTGAACGACGGTGATATGCAATTGTCGGACGTGAATCAGGGTTTCCCGGCGGCACTTTGGGCAAAACAGAGGAAAATTTCGCAATTCCGTGTCTTCCCGGAGCTTCAGCCGGGTTTTACCGCGGCAGACCGGGCACATGAGCCAGGTTTCATTGGGCATGCAAAAGACCTCCCATTGATTCGGATTCCGCCGGGCGCGGGGCGGCAAGGGGCCGAAGCTGCCGTTGGTTCAGCCGGAAAAAGCCCTGAATGGAACCATACACCAGCGCCGCCATGGCCGCGTAATACGCCGGCAGGGCCAGGGGCAGCAGCCGTTCCGGCAGAAGGGGCCGCAGCCAGGGGGCGTCCAGCAGGAGATAAATCAGCAGCCGCTGGCCGCATTCCGCCACGGGGCGCAGGGCAGCGGCGCGAAGAGCTACCGTGGCCACCCCCAGCCCCAGCCGGGAGGCTTCCTCGGGACGGAAGGATTCCGTTCTCACCACGACGAAGCCGCAGAAATACAGCGTACCATGGCAAAGCAGGGAGATCAGCACCTCCAGGGGCGCATCGGCGGCGTACAGGGATCCGCCCGCCAGAATCATGGCCATGTAGTAGAAAAATCCGGCCATCAGCCCGGAATAGGCGGCCCAACTGCGCAGGCGGGGCTTTCTGCGCAGCAGCAGCGCGGGGGCGGCAAAATAGGCCACCGTGGAAAATTCCACGGGAATGCGCACTGTCCCCTGAATCAGGGGATGGAACACGCAGTATCGAAACAGGTTTCCTCCCAGCAGCAGGGCGCACAGGGTCTTGAGGATCCGGTTCCGGCGGGCCGCCGGCGCTCTGCAGAGCCGGCGGGCCGCCCAATGGATACAGGCAAACAGCAGAAGCGCCAGGGCGTTCCAGACATACACGAAGCATTCCCCCTTACAGCCCGGCATAGCCGAACCATCCCCAGGCGTGCCAGAATTCGAAGGCCCCAGCCAGCAGCATGGACGCGACGAGGGATGGTTCGG
>OLPR01002237.1_pt1 | contig 14547 bp, 11 predicted proteins | sample 1672761 | NCBI WGS metagenome assembly OLPR01 (sample SAMEA3136721, study PRJEB25190) | human gut metagenome | biome: human gut; feature: human-associated habitat; material: faeces | place: Austria | collected 2013 | reverse complement strand
TGCCATATCATAACCACGATAGCGGCTAACCATTTGCCCATCGATTGGATCCAAAATGTAGTTATTCATAACACTACCGCGGGACGCATTGATCGCTTTCTTTTTGCCCTTATTTTCCTCTACAGGTTTCAGGTCATTGACAACACATGGAACACCAGCATCACTACCCGCATTTGGCACAAAAGTAGCTGCTTCCGCTTTTTCATTTGCGTACAAAACAAATTCAGCATCGCACTGAGCAGTACTCATGTTAACGCCACCAGGGCTACTACCATCAACTACATGAAGGTTCTCGCTGTCCGAAGAAGGTGGCCACGCTGCTGCAGGCCAATGCCAAACCAATGTTTTAAGGCCGGCTTCTGCAGTCACATTCCACATTTGCTCTGCTTTGCAAGATTCGGAATGCATAGCATAAGTATATTCGTCAAGTTTACCAGGAACCTGAAGGAAAAAGTCTGTAATCCCATGTGTCATCGGAGTGGCGCCAGTTGCTAAAGTAGCCCACATTGGTGGCGTAATGGTCGGAACGCCACCAAGCATCACCAAATCATGTCTCTGGCATCCTCGCTCAATCAGTTTCTTTGTGTTTGGCATTAAGCCTTCATCTACATAAGCTCGGGTCTTTCGAGGATCCAGCCCATCGATACCCAGTACCAACACCTTGTCAGCTAACGGTTTTCTGTTCATACTATAACCTCCTAAAGACAATATAGTTATTCCTAAAATAACTTACCTAACTCATTGTATGCGCATCTTTGCGCAAATCATTGACCATATTTTTCAACAAGTCCTCATTTATTGAGAATCTGATAAACAGGAGCACCTTCACATTGCGCCGGCATATCTAAGTCTAGCAGTACAGCTGCTGTAGGCGTAACATCTACATGTCTCACAACACGATCCGTTTTATAGCCCTTCTTAATCCCAGGACCTGTCGCCGCAAATACAGATGCTACAGAAGTTCCACATGTACCAAGCATTGTAGACAACGAGTCACCATGATCGTCAGTGTAGCCCTCAGCGACAAAATAAACAATATCACCACATTCCGGACCACCCATGCCAACAACCAAAGCATCTTGATTACGCAACGCCATTGAGATAACACGATGTCCAGTCTTAGGATCAGTGAGTTTGTACATATCCGTCATAATGCGTTCTTCCAATTCATATTTATCCTTAGGGTCAACAATTCCATGAGGATTTCTGCCCTTCAGATTGATGTATACTTCGTTACAACGCTGGGGAACGGCAAGTGTCTTGCTCCAGTCAATTTCATGAGTGTCATTACCATTCTCATCTTTCACCATGGTCATATAGCCCCATTTTGTGAAATAAACAGCATTGACAGCATTAGTCCCTGGTAAGAAGTCTGTACGGCCATGTTCTGGGCAAACCTGACCATGATCAGATACCATAAGAATCGTCCACCCCTCCTCAATCATATCAAGGAATTGACCAATATATCCATCTGTCTGAATATAAACGTCACGGAACAATTTTTGATAAGTTTCTGGGGATAGTTTATCGCTACCTTCATACAGGAATTTAACAAGCAGATGGCCTTGCAGATCAACATTATGAAAGTGTGAGAAAATTAATTCGTATCCCTTTGTTCTTGCCAGATATTTAATAGAATTTGCATTCCAGTTTGCAGCCGCTGTCCAGTTTGCATTCACACACTTAGAAATCAGGCGTTCATCAGAACCACCTGCCATGCTGACAGGCTGCGGGCAGCCAACATTTGCAACAATATCTTTAAGGACAGATTTTGGATGCCACAAAGTGTCATTAGTAAAATCCATCCCTGCAGATACCCAGAGACGAAGCGTTGAGCCATCTTCTGCAATGTCAATCAGGCGCATATTGCGGTTGGCTTGAATCTTATCTTCACCACGATACGCATCATCAATAACATCTGTGATAAATACGTCTTTTTCACAAATAACGATTGGTTCATCAGCTTTTTTGTTTTTATAAATTGCGATGCGATCATATTTACCATCTTTATTCTTCAAAATGAGACACGGACGGCGAATCTTACCACTTGCATTCAATAAGGTGCATTCTTTGGCACCTTCTGGAGCATTTTCCCAATTCACTGCATCCTTAATTGGTGAGAAACAAATATCAAATGGTGTATCAGAAAGATTATGATAAGATTCTTCAGAGGTAAGGGCAATGCCCGTTACTTCATGTGCATGAACCTTATCAAAGCTAGTTAATTCATCACTTTCTTCTACTTCCATACCCGGAATAAAGCAAGGAATCTGACTATCCGTAGCCGCTTTCGTTCCATATCTGACCTGCTCTGTTTGTTCACTAGCAACCAATATTTTTTCCGAATCAACTTCAGCTACACCCGTGTTAGGACCAGCCGGCTGAGTACCATCAACGACAGTTAAATTTTCACTATCAGAAGTTGGTGGCCACGAACTGCCTGGCCAGTGCCATACGAGCGTTTTCACACCAGATTCAGCCGCCACATTCCACAATGGTTCTGCTGTACAACGGCTGGAATCAAAATTATAAAGCAATACATCAAGCCGTTCTGGATCACATGCATAGTATTCTGTGATACCATGTGTACTAGGATTTGCGCCTGTTGCTAGCGTCGTCCACATTGGAGGAGTAACCGTCGGCTGTCCTCCAATCATTCGAATATCTTCTCTCGCAGATCCCATCTCCATGAATTTTTTCATATTTGGCATAATACCCTCGTCAACATATTTTCGTGTCAGAGCAGGATCTAATCCATCAATACCAAGAATCAACACCTTATTAGTTAACTTATCCATCATTGGTCCTCCTTCGTACTAATGTACTCAACTTATTTTTTATATCTTAATTATATTCGCCTCCAGAAATTATTAGAATAATCTCATTTTATGACGCATCATCTTCGTTTCAATCGCTTTCTAAATATTTCATCCGCATTATTATTTTTCATTTATTGTTTATATACTTTTTCACCAATATCTTCATCAAAAAATCCGTTGAAGCCATTCCATCGTTACAAATAATTTGATAGACTTTCCTAAACGCCTTCAAAACCATATTCATTCCCGATCCTTTTGCATTTATAATACACATAAGCCCATCTTATGTGAATAATTTTTGCCTTTGTGATAAACTCATCGTATAAACAAATTCTTGACACGTTGATACATTAACCCTTCTTCTACACCAAATATTCAGGACTGATTTTCATGAGAACAGAACAAATTATTTATTTAAGAGAAATCAACCATTCCAACAGTTTACACAAAGCAAGTGAGTCATTGCATATCTCTACTCAAGCGCTCAGTCTTTCTATGCGTACTTTAGAAGATGAGCTTGGCTTTCAAATCCTCAGCCGAAGTCGGACTGGTGTAAAACTAACTGAAAAAGGTAAACGTCTATTACATATCGGCAACGAATTTTTGCAACAACTATCTGATATTCAAAATACAGCAGAAAAAAAATACCAGTCCACTTTGACTGGCACTCTAGAAATTCTTGCTACCAACGGAATAATAGAAACCCTATTTCCATCTTTAATCAGCCAATTGTTCTTTGATTATCCAGAATTTCGATTAAAACCACTCAGCTGTGAATTTAGCGCAATAACAACACTATTACTTCAAGATCATCATGAATTGGCATTATGCTATCAATTATATCTAAACGAATCATTAATTACTCAATATGATTCTACCCGTTTTGAGTATCTTCCACTCATTGCTGGAAGGTACTATTGTATGGTCCCGGATAATTCGCCCATTGCCCACTACAAAACAATTTCATTAAATACAATGGCAAAATATCCAATCATCTTGTATTCTCCCTCGAAGGATGTTTTACTAAAGCTTTTCTCTCACACAAAAAACAAAGCAAATATTATTTTTGCGGAAAGCTTTTCTATCTATAAGCAGCTGCTGAAAGATGGAGCTGGACTAAGTCTCACCTTAATTTCGGAAGGATCTCAAACATCAATTGTCCCCGTTCCAAATCTTAAACTATTGCCATTTAAGGAGCATATCAATAGCAGTCTAGGCTATTTAACTCGCCGCAATACATCATTCTCTCCTAGGACTATCGCTTTTATTTCATACCTAGTCGACTATTTAAATGCAGTAGGCATCTCAAATTATCCAAGTACCGAATAGTGGAAATCCAAAATAAAAGAGACTGTATCTTCAAAAAAGAAAATACAGTCTCTCTTATTTTCGTTCACGCAACTCAGATCATTTGATCTTTCTTCCCAAGAATGGCTTCGCATGCTGCGCAGGCTGGGCAGTCGCAGTAGAGCTTGCCGGCTGCTTTGAGGTCGCGGCCGTGCTGGGCGACGCCTTTGGCTGCTTCTTCGCCGCCGAAGACCTGAGCGCCTGCTGGAGATTCTGCGAAAGCGATGAGGCCGTCGAGTGGCATGATGTCGGCTTCGAGTTCGGCGATGTAGCCCTTGTTGGCTGCTTCGCCTTTATCGCTGGCGAGCCATGCTTCGGCTGCAGCTCTGCATTCTGCGGCGGTGGTTGGCGCGGCGATGAGGGCGTTGGTCTGTTCAACTACAAAATCGAGTACTGCTTTTTCCATAATGAGGATTCCACCTTTCGTGATTTTATCTGGTTATATTGTACCATAAATCCACGGGTTCGGCGCGAAAAATCACAACCAATACGAAAGCAAGCGCTCCTGTCATTTCCGCACCATATTACTCACTGCGACGACGGCGCCGTAGAAAACGCCGGCGACTGGCCAGACGATCCAGGTGCGGCCCCAATCCCAGGTAAGAAAGCTCCAGAGGAGATAGCCTGCTGTGACGAGACACCAGTAAGCGACGGCAATCGGCTCATTTTTTCGGTTATGCAGCTTTTTCTCGCGGCTGTAGTCGCCTTCTTCGAGCAAGCGCTGGTAGCCGCCCTGAATGGTGCATGTGAGGACGAGGAAATGGACGCCAATGGCAACGATGGCGAGGGTGAGACAAAATCCGACGACGCCGAACATGGTTTCTGCGTCGCCGTCAAAGACGGCGCAGGCGATGAGCGGCACGATGGCGAGGATGCAACTGCTGACACCGATCATGAGACGCTGGCTGTGTTGGGCGGCGTAGTCATTTTTTCGTTTTTCAACGACGCCGCGCACGCCGTAGGCGAGCTCGATGGGCTGCTTTTCGAGGAATTCATAGGCTTCGAGCTGGCGCCCGTAGAGAATGAACTGAGCGACGCCGCAGACAACGAACAATAAGAGCACCGGCAGTCCGACGGCGGGCACGCTCCACTCGGGCAGCAGAAAGCCGCCTTCTTCGTCGGAAAGGCCGCCGAGCAAAAAGAGCACGATCGACGAGAGAATGCAAAGTGTCACGCCACGGGCGATGCGCGGGGCGGCCATCTGCACCATACTAAGATAATGGTAGGCTTCTTCCATCCCGATCATCCTTGCGCCCTCTTCTTCTGGCTGGGGCACGTCCATCTGGGGTGGGGTGTCTGCGGGTTCAACGTCGTCCTTCAATAAATAATCGGTGGAAACGCCAAAAATGTCGCTCATTTTCAGGATGCGGTCTAGATCTGGGATGGATTGGCTGCTTTCCCATTTTGAAACGCTCTGGCGGCTGACGCCGAGCTGGCTTGCGAGCTCTTCCTGGGACCAGCCGTTTTTCTTTCGTAAATCGATAATTTTATCTGCGAGGATCATGAGGATCGCTCCCTTCGTTTTTTTGCTGAGACTTCCTGCCTCTGCACATTTATCCTAACAAAAGGGTGGGTTGCGCACCACCAAGCGGCCTTGGAAATTTGTCAACTGGCGGTTGCATCCGCATGGTTAAGCGAAAAATGCATGGTGTGTTTTCGTTTTCTTCATTATGCGGGAAAGGCTGCTTTTCTGCAAGAGCAGAATCACGAAGGCAGGGAATTTTTTCTGCGAGCGCTGAAAGCGGCAAAGCGATTTTCATTTTCACATAATCCTGCGCAGCAAAAAACCCGGGCTTCCAATCTGGAAGCTCGGGTTTATGACGATCGTGTTCATTCGCCGTCGTCGATGCGACGGATATCTGCGCCAAGGCTCTCGAATTTGCCGATGAGGTCTTCGTAGCCGCGATCGAGATGGTAGAGATCGCTGACGGTGGTCTCTCCTTCGGCAGCGAGGCCGGCGATGATGAGCGCTGCGGCAGCACGCAGATCGGTGGCGCGCACGGAAGCGCCGTGCAGCTTTTCTACGCCGCTAATAAAAGCGGTGCGTCCTTCGGTCTGGATATTGGCGCCGAGCTTGCGCAGTTCGTCGACGTGCATGAAGCGATTTTCAAAAATGGTCTCTGTAACCTGGCTGGTACCTTCGGCGAGGGTGAGATAGGCCATGAACTGGCTCTGCATATCTGTTGGGAAGCCTGGGTACGGCAGGGTTTTGATATCGACAGGCAGGATCTTGTCTGCGCCGTGCACGGTAACGGTGTTGTTCACTTCATCGACTTCGATGGCGGCGCCGCTCTCAACGATCTTGTCGAGAACAGGGCGCAGATGGTCGGCGATGCAGTTGGTCACACGCACGGTGCTGCCGGTAATGGCGCCGGCGAGCAGATAGCTGCCTGCTTCGATGCGGTCAGGAATGATGGTATGGTTGGCGCCGTGGAGCGCTTCCACGCCTTCGATGCGGATCACGCCGGTGCCTGCGCCACGAACTTTTGCGCCCATGGCGTTGAGGAAATTGGCGAGATCGACGATCTCTGGCTCTTCGGCGGCGTTTTCGATGGTGGTGGTGCCTTCAGCAAGGCTGGCGGCCATCATCAGATTTTCAGTCGCACCAACGCTTGGCACGCGCAGGAAAATGCGGTCGCCCTTCAATCGGCCACCGCCCGGCACTTCTGCGACGACTTCGTCATCGCGGATCTGGATCGACGCACCGAGGATCTCCAGACCCTTCAGATGCAGATCGATCGGACGCGCACCGATGGCACAGCCACCAGGCAAACTCAGCACAGCACGTCCAAAGCGCGCCAGAAGCGGCCCCATAATGAGCACCGAAGCACGCATTTTTTTGATATATTCTACAGGCGCCTGTACCTTGTCCACAGGCGCTCCGTCGACTTCCATTCGATTGCCCTCGAATGTGATGTCTGCGCCCAGCGACAGCAACACATCTTTAATGATCTCAACATCGGCCAAGCGTGGCACATCATCCAGCACACAGCGGCCTTGGGACAGCAATGTTGCGACAATGATTGGCAGGACCGCGTTTTTCGCACCGCTGATGCGAACCTCACCGCTCAGCTTGCGGCCCCCGGTAACAATGATCTTATCCAATTCATCTCGGACGAAGCCGACGTCACCTCCTTCAATTGCATTATCTTTATTGTAACCCATTCCTGAAAGCAGGTCAATTCCTAACCTTTGTCAGAACCGCCTACAAATAAGTTTTAGCTTCTGTACAAACGCACAATCTAATTTGTGTGGAAGTCTCCACAAGTAATATGTTATAATGGTAGAACAGTCAGAAAATTAACGTTGAATAAATACAAAACCAACCACAACCAAAGGAAGTGTTGCAATGGATAAGCACGATTATAGCAGAATCACGCCGGGCGTCAACGCCCTGACAAAAAAACTCGAACGCAATTCCCACATCGATCCTGAGCTCTACAGCAAGTACGATGTCAAGCGCGGCCTGCGCGACATCACTGGGCGCGGTGTCATCGCCGGGCTGACGAACATTGCTGATGTCCACGCCTACGAAAAGGACACCAACGGCAATACAGTGCCCTGCGACGGTCAGCTGCTCTATCGCGGCTACGATATGCAGGAGCTTGTGCGCGGCATCATCGACGACAAGCGCTACGGCTTTGAAGAAGTCACCTATCTCTTGCTCACCGGCGAACTGCCAAGCGCCACGCAGCTGAACCTTTTCGTCCAGGAGATGAACAACCACCGCGCGCTGCCAGACGGTTTTGTGCGCGATATCATCATGGAAGCGCCAGCCAACGATGTGATGAACGGACTCGCGCGCTCTGTGCTCACGCTCTACACCTACGACGAACGCGCCGACGATATTAGCCTGCCAAATGTCATGCGCCAGTGTCTGCAGCTGATCAGCAGCCTGCCGGTCATCGCTGCGCACACCTATCGCGTTTATGACCACTACCACAACCACAACAGCCTCGTCCTGCACGATCCGGTCGAGGGCCTTTCCCATGCGGAAACCATTCTCTATCTGATCCGTCCGGACAAAAATTTCAGCGAGCTCGAAGCCAAGCTGCTCGATCTCTGTCTCATCCTCCATGCGGATCACGGCGGCGGCAACAACTCTGCGTTCACCACGCGCGTCGTCACCTCCACTGGCACGGACACCTACTCGGCCATCGCCAGCGCGCTCTGCTCCCTCAAGGGACCGCGCCACGGCGGCGCCAACATCCGTGTGCGCCACATGTTCAACGATCTCAAATGCCGCGTCACCGACTGGACCGACGACGAACAGATCGAGGAATATCTGGCAGCCATCCTCGACAAGCGCGCCTTTGACCGCTCCGGTCTGATCTATGGCATGGGACACGCTGTGTATTCCAAGAGCGATCCCCGCGCCACTGTGCTGCGCAGCTTTGTACGCGCGCTTTCGCAGGAAAAAGGCCGCGAAAAAGAATGCGATCTCTACATGAAAGTCGAAGAGATCGCCGGCCGCATGATCGCCGAAAAACGCAAGATCTACAAAGGCGTCAGCGCCAACGTCGACTACTACAGCGGCTTTGTGTATGACATGCTCAATCTGCCAGAAGAGCTCTACACGCCGCTTTTCGCTGTTGCCCGCATCAGCGGCTGGTGTGCACACCGTCTCGAAGAGCTTTCGCAGAACAGCAAGATCATCCGTCCGGCATATCTCGGCATCGCGCCTCGTCACGACTACGTGCCGCTCAGCGAACGCCACGATTCGCCGTTCCCACCAGCTTATCTGCAGCAGAAATAGATCCATCGGCCAGGGCCAGCCATCGTGCCGGCCCTGGTTTTCTATTGTATCCCGCAGCCAGGAGAAATCCTTCGCCCTGCCTTGACACGTCCTGCGATCTTTGCTATGATAGATATGCTTTTGAAAATCATCTGCGGGTGTAGTTCAATGGTAGAACGGCAGCTTCCCAAGCTGCATACGAGGGTTCGATTCCCTTCATCCGCTTCCTGAGACGGTGTGAATCTTTCACACCGTTTTTTCTTTGCCCGGCTAAAATTTTCCACAAAAAACGCCCAGCACAGTGCTGAGCGTAAAATTATTTTCTACGGTTTAATATTGGCGTTTTGGTTCAAAGCCGTGGTCTTCCAGCGCTTTGATGATCTGCGCGACGTGCTCATGGCCGTTGGTCTCGGCGGTGACTTCGAGCACGACACGGTTGAAACGATCCTTGGCCTTGAACTGGTTGTGATCGAGCCCGATGATATTGGCGCGCTGATCGGCGAGGATCTTTGCGATCAGGAGCAACTGACCAGGTGCATCCGGCAGTTCAACGCTGAAGGCGAAAATGCGTCCGCTGGTGACGAGACCGGAGCGGATCATCGAGGAGATGGTGACCATGTCGATGTTGCCACCGGTGACGACGCAGCCAACTTTTTTATTGCGGCTGTTGAGATGGCGCAGCGCAGCCAGTGGCAGCGCGCCAGAGGCTTCGACAACGAGTTTGTGCTTTTCGAGGAGCAAGAGCACGGCTTCCATGATCTCTGTTTCGCTGACGGTGATGATGCCGTCGACATATTTCTGCACGAAGTCAAAGGTCAGATCGCCAACCTCGCACACAGCGACACCTTCTGCGCAGGTGGAGGTTTTCGCCAGCGGCGTCACTTTGCCGCGCTCGAGCGAAAGCTTCATGCTGGCAGCACCCTCTGGCTCTACGCCAGTGATGCGAATATCTGGCTTCAGCGCTTTGGCTGCCAGCGCCACACCGCTGATCAGCCCGCCGCCGCCAACCGGCACGAGGATCTCGTCCAGATCCGGATTTTCGCGCAGCATTTCCAGCGCCAGCGTGCCCTGGCCACAGAGCACACCGTAATCGTTGTAGGCATGGACGAAAAGCCCGCCTGTTTCGACAGCAACTTCCAGCGCCTTGCGATAGGACTGGTCATAATTTTCACCGTGGATGACGACATTGGCGCCTTTTTCCTGGGCGCTCTTGATCTTAATGAGCGGCGTCACTTCCGGCATGATGATCGTGCAAGGGCAGCCGAAATGCTGCGCGGCATAGGCAACACCCTGTGCGTGATTGCCGGCGGAAGCGGTGACGATGCCATGGGCGCGCTCCTCTTCTGTGAGCTGGGAAATGCGGTTGTAGGCCCCGCGGATCTTGAAACTGCCGGTCTTTTGCAGATTTTCCGGCTTGATCCAGACATCGTTGCCAAATTCCTGCGAAAAATAGCTGCTGTGGATCATGCCTGTGTCGCTGATAACGCCCTGCAGACGCTCCGCAGCTTTTTCGATCTCGCTCAAATGTTTTTCTAATACACCTTCAGCCATGTTTTGGCCCCCTTCATTTTTATATTGTCTTAATATAGTCAGTGCCTACAGTATAACACAAGGCCGCTGCGTCTTCAAGCGCCAGAGATATACCGACAGGAATCCGTTTTCTCTGTTATATAATAAGAATCTTTTTGGTCAGAAATGCGTCTGACGCCTTGTTATTTCCCGAGAGATAGCCTATGCTTAAAGTGTACACGAGCTGGAGCTTCTTCCGTGTTTGTGTATAATCGCGATCCTCTGTCTGGCTGGTGCCGGGCCGCCTACCCACGCAGTCTCACACACGATGGGTCTCGATTAACAACCTCTTTTTGGACAGACCGCAATGCATAGTCCCCCCTTTTGTGCCAATCGCGGTCTGTCCTCTTTTTGTGGAAACAAACGTTGTCACCGCCCGCCATTAACGGTATAATAAAGCCAAATGACTATCACATACTAAGCGAGGCAGGTATGAAAAAACACATCAAAGAGATCATCGTTGTAGAAGGCAAAGACGACGTCAGTGCTGTGCGCCGTGCTGTCGACGCCACGATCCTCACGACCAGCGGCATGGGGCTGGCGCATCTGGACGAGATCGCCGCGCTGGGCAAGCGCCAGGGAGCGATCATCCTGACCGATCCAGACGTGCCGGGCACACGCATTCGTCAGCGCGTGACAGAGCTGTTGCCGAATGCAAAGCATGCGTTCATCGCACGCAAGGATGCATGCCATCCTGTGACAGGAAAGGCCGGCGTCGAATACGCCGCGCCGGAAACGATCCTGCGCGCGCTGGAAAAAGCCTACGCAACGAGCGATGCGCCTGAGGCACGCTACACGATGGCCGATCTCATGCGCTGGGGGCTGGCCGGTGCTGCCGGCAGCGCCGCACGGCGCGAACGTTTCTGTGAAACGCTGGCGCTGGGGCACGCCAACAGCAAAACGCTGCTCAAACGCCTCAACAGCTTCGGCGTGGAGGAAGAGATCATCCTGGAAGCGCTGGCGGAATTGGAGGCAGACAATGAATCTGAATGACCGCTTAAAAAAACATCACATCACCCTACAAAAAAAATACGGACAGAATTTCATCGGCGATCCTGCGCTGCTTGAACGCATCGCCACGGTCTGCGACTGGCAGCCAGGCGATCGCGCGCTGGAGATCGGCCCCGGCGCCGGCACGCTGACTCGGGCCATCGCCCGCGAAGCAGAGGAAGTGCTGGCCGTCGAGATCGACCGCCGTCTGGCGCCGCTGCTTGAAGAAACCCTCGCCGACTGTGCCAATGTGCACCTTGTTTTCACCGATGCGCTGAAAGCAGATCTCGACGCCCTGATGCGCGACACCCTCGGCTGGGATGGCCGCTACAAGCTCATCGCCAATCTGCCATACTACATCACAACGCCGCTGATCATGCACGTGCTCGAAGGCAGCGAAAAGGTCAGCGAGCTTGTCATCATGGTGCAGAAGGAAGTCGGCGAACGTCTCTGCGCTGCACCTGGCAGCAAAGCCTATGGCGCTGTCACCGTGATGGTGCAGTACGCCGCCACCGTCGCGCGCGCTTTCGATGTTGGCCGCCACGCATTTGTGCCGGCGCCGGAGGTGGATTCAACGATCCTCCACCTGATCCCGTACGAAAAGCGCCCGATCCAGGCGCAGAGCGATGCTGTTCTGCGCCGCGTTGTCAAGGCGGCGTTCAGCCAGCGCCGCAAAACACTGCGCAATTCTCTCTCCAGCCTGGGTTGCGACAAAGCCCTCATCAAACAGGCGCTGGAAGCCGCCGGCATTGAAGATTCCCGCCGCGCGGAAACGCTTTCTGTAGCAGAATTCGTCGCGCTGGCGGATGCATTTTACGAAGGAGGTCTCTCATGAACGCACGCGAAACATATCAGGCCTGGTGCGCCCGCACCGACCTTACCGACGCCGAACGCGCAGAGCTCGCTGCGCTTGACGCAGACGACGTCGCGCTGAACAAAGCCTTCGGCGCCACGCTTTCCTTTGGCACAGCTGGCCTGCGCGGCATCATGGGCATGGGCACCAACTGTCTCAACCGTTTCACCATTGCCTGGGCCACGGCTGGCATTGCTGAATGGCTCGGCGAGATCGGCAAAATAGGCCAGCCTGTGGTGATCTCCACCGACAGCCGCCTGAACCACGAAGAATTTGCGCGCACGACTGCCCTCGTGCTGGCGCAGTACGGCATTCCTGTGCTGCTCTGGCGTCAGCCAACGGCGACGCCGATCCTCTCCTGGAGCGTGCGCCATTTTGGCTGCGCCGCCGGTATCATGATCACTGCCAGCCACAATCCACGCGACTACAATGGCTACAAAGCCTACGACGCAAATGGCTGTCAGCTTTTGGCGGAGGATGCTGGCATCGTCACGCGCTATGCCGACGCTTATTTTGGCGGCAAGCCATTCACCGTCGAAGGCGATTTCGACGCGCTCTGTGCCAGTGGCCAGATCCGTCTGCTTGAAGACGAGCTTGCCGATTATCTGCGCACCATCGAAGAAACGGTGGCGCCGCTGCAAAGCGCTGGCGATACGCCGCTGGCCATTGGCTTCACGCCGCTGCACGGTGTCGGCGGTGCGCCGGTCTGCGCTGTGCTCGATCACTTCGGCATGGATGTGCATGTGGTCGCTGAGCAGTTCACGCCAGACGGACATTTTCCAACGATCGCCACGCCAAATCCAGAGCTTCCTGTGGCTTACGACCGTCTCTTCGCGCTCGCCAGCCGCGAAGAGCTCGATCTGCTCATTGCCACCGATCCCGACAGCGATCGTCTCGGCGCAGCGGCTAAGGACGCCGACGGCCAGTGGCATCTGATCAGCGGCAACCAGATGGGCGCACTGCTCATCGATTTTCTCGCAGAAACCCGCGGCGTTCAGCCTGGGGATACGATCATCACGACTACGGTGACCTCCGAGTTTGGCAAAGCCACCGCGCGCGCCTGCGGCTACGAGCTGATCGAAACTTTCACCGGCTTCAAATACATCGGCAACTGTGTGACCGACGTGGTGGAGGATCCGGCCCGTCAATTCGTTCTCGGCTACGAGGAATCCTACGGCTATCTCTACGGCGACCACGCCCGCGACAAAGACGCCATCGTCACCGCCGCGCTCGTCGCCTGCATGGCTCAGGCCGACAAAGCCCAGGGCCGCACGCTGCTCGATCGTCTGGATACCCTCTACAAAAAAGTAGGCTTCTGGAGCGATCGGCTCATCAATCTCGTCTTCGATCCGATCCCGGGACAGGAAGCAGTGAGCGATATCGTGATGCGCGCCCTTCGTCAAGATCCTCCACACACAATTGCAACCATTCCTGTAAATAAATTGATCGATTATCTTAGTGGTATTGATTCTCTCCCTAAAGAAAATGTGTTACAATGTATATTGGTCGACGGTTCCGTTGTGTGCTTCCGCCCATCCGGGACCGAGCCAAAAATGAAATGCTACATCAGCGCCTGCGGCGACACCATGGCAGCCGCCGACGCTCTGAGTGAAAAACTCGAACAGGTATTTCATTCCTTTGTTGCCCAATTGAAGGAGGATGCATCAAGTTGATACAAGCGGATTTTTCAAACGCTCACACCGACCTCTCCGATCCTGCGCTGGCTGAACGCGTCGCCAAGATCCACGAACGCCTCCACCATCATCCGGACCTCATGTGCGGCTGGGTGGAATATCCATTTCAGGTGTCCGACGCCGCCCTCGAGCGCATCATCGCAGCAGCAGATGCGGTGCGCAATCGCTGCAGCGTCTTTATCGTGATCGGGATCGGTGGGTCCTATCTCGGCACCATCGCCGGCATCAGTCTGCTGCGTCCGCCGTTTGAAAAACGCGGAACCATCGGTAATCCACGCATTATCTTCGCCGGACAGCATCTGAGCAGCGAATATTATAACCATCTTATGGAGATCCTCGAAGATCCTGAAGAAGAGATCTGTGCCTGCATGGTCAGCAAATCCGGCACCACCACGGAGCCAAAGGTGATCTATACGATCATCAAGGAAGCGCTGGCCAAACGCTACGGCGACAAGCTCAACGAACATATGACGATCATCACCGATCTGCGCTGGGGCTATTGCCACGAGGAAGCAGAGAAAAACAATTTTCCATGCTTCG
>OLPR01002236.1_pt1 | contig 14551 bp, 14 predicted proteins | sample 1672761 | NCBI WGS metagenome assembly OLPR01 (sample SAMEA3136721, study PRJEB25190) | human gut metagenome | biome: human gut; feature: human-associated habitat; material: faeces | place: Austria | collected 2013 | reverse complement strand
CCTTAGCAGGGGCACCTCTTCAGCCACTTGAGTACTTCTGCAAATGCCTAAATATCAATATATTTAATTGCATCCGTCATTCACATGACGCTTGAATATCTTACCAAAGTAATTTCCTTTTGTCAATAGGTTTTGATTGATTATTTTAATTTTTTGAAATTTTCTACTGCAGTCTCATAAAGATTATTCCCCTGATTGTCAATTACTACAATAACTGGAAAGTTTTCAACTCTTAATTTTCGAATTGCTTCTGTTCCCAGATCATCATAAGCGATTACTTCCGCTTCCTTAATACACTTTGAAAGAAGTGCTCCTGCTCCTCCAACTGCGGCAAAATATACTGCACCATTCTGTTTTATTGATTCAATGACTTCTGAAGATCGTTTCCCTTTTCCGATCATACCTTTTAATCCTTGATCAAGCATCGTTGGGGTATATTTATCCATTCTGCTGCTTGTTGTCGGTCCTGCTGATCCAATGACCTGTCCTTCTCTTGCTGGTGTTGGCCCGAGATAATAAATAAACTGTCCTTTTACATCTACTGGTAATTCTTTCCCATCTAACAGCGTTTCATACATTCTTTTATGTGCCGCATCTCTAGCTGTATAGATCGTTCCTGTCAAATATACATAATCTCCAGATTTAAGCTCTGCCAACTCTTCTGTATTTGCTGGAACATTTAAATGTTTCTCCATAATCTTCTACTCCTTGTATTTAAAAAATACTTTATTCTAAAAATTTCGTCTGAACGATAGATAATATCTAACTCTTTATAACACTCTATGTGCATGACGATTTACGTGACAGCAGATATTTACTGCTAATGGCATTCCCGCAATGTGTGTAGGGTATGTCTCAATATTAAGTCCTAACGCAGTTGTTGAACCTCCAAGCCCTCCTGGGCCAATACCTAACTGATTGATTTCTTCTAACAATTCTTTCTCTAATTTCGCAATATGTGGCTTCTCAGATGGTGTATCTAAGTTTCTCGTCAATGCCTTCTTAGCTAGAAATGCTGCTTTTTCAAAACTTCCACCCAATCCAACACCTACAACCATTGGTGGGCAGGCATTAGGTCCTGCATCTTTGACTGCCTGAATTACTGATTTCTTTATCCCCTCTTCTCCATCTGCTGGTTTTAACATAAATATACGACTCATATTTTCACTTCCAAATCCTTTTGGAGCTACTAGGATTTCAAGATTTTCCCCTGGGACAATATCTATATGCATGATCGCAGGTGTATTATCTTTTGTATTCTCACGGATCAACGGATCCTTTACAACAGATTTCCTAAGATATCCTTCTGTATACCCCTGACGCACCCCTTCGTTAACTGCATCATGTAAATCCATACCCTCAATATGAACATCCTGTCCGATATTTAAAAATACGATTGCCATTCCTGTATCCTGACAGATTGGAATCTGGTCTGCTGCTGCAATTTCCATATTTTCCTGCAATTGATTTAAAATCTGTTTTCCTAATGGGCTCTTTTCACTTTCTGTTGCATTCTTAAAACGGCATTTCATATCTTCTGTCAGAGATAAATTTGCCTCGATGCACATCTCTTTTATATTCTTGATGATCTCATCTGTATGAATCGTTCTCATGTTTTCCTCCAAAAATATTTTATTGTCACTGCCAAAATATCATAAATTTTCCTGCAAATAAAGCTGCATCAGATTTTGACCTTGGTATCATTGTTTTATTATATAACGAAATCAGGACATAGACAATTCATCTACACCCTGATTTTTTGCAGCCGAAATCGGAATGACAGGGATTCCCAGTATTTCTTCCATCCGGTTCACATCGATGGTCCCGCCGTTCCCTGTTACTTCATCCATCATATTAAGCGCCAGTACCATGGGAACATCCATTTCCAAAAGCTGCATGGTCAAGTACAGATTCCGTTCGATATTGGTGGCGTCAACGATATTTATGATCGCCTTTGGCTTGTCCTGCAGCACGAAATTACGGGACACGATCTCCTCGCTGGTGTACGGCGACATGGAATAGATGCCCGGCAAATCCGTGACCGATGTATTGGGATATCCCTTGATCGGGCCATCCTTGCGATCTACCGTTACTCCCGGGAAGTTTCCTACATGCTGGTTCGCACCGGTCAGTTGATTGAACAGGGTCGTTTTCCCGCAGTTCTGGTTTCCCACCAGTGCATAAGTCAGCGTCATGCCATCCGGCAGAGGGTCCTCCGTTGCTTTTACGTGATATTTACCGCTTTCTCCCAGTCCCGGGTGCTCCGTATCGCTGATACTTTTTGGTCCTTCATGTTTTCTGGACCGGCTTTTGATCGGCTCAACTTCGATCTGATCTGCATCAGCAAGACGCAGGGTCAGTTCATATCCATGGATCTGCAGTTCCATCGGATCCCCCATAGGAGCCAGCTTTACCACGGTCACTTCTGCTCCCGGTATCACGCCCATATCCAAAAAATGCTGGCGCAGTGCTCCGTCACCGCCAACGGTCCGGATCACTGCACTCTCTCCAATGTTCAGTTCTTTTAATGTCATGATTCTTTACCTTACCTCAGATATTTACTCTTTTAAATTCCCTTATTTAATATTTTTCTGCAAAATCTCATCGCTGACCTCATACAGTTTCTCCGATCCCAACTTCGTCTTTTTATGCCTGCCATAGACCAGCTCTGCCGAAACCTGATGATCTTTCCAGTCGCCTCCTTCGTTGCTGTCATTGAGGATCAGCGGCTGCACGTTATCCATGGCATGAGCAAAACGTGCTTCCGGGCTTTCGTAGGATTCAAACTCATCAAACAAGCTAACCAGTTCCCTCTTCTGATCATCAGGCAGAAGTGAATACAATTTTTCTTTTGCTCTTTCTTCTCGCTCCTTCTGTGATTTCAGGCCTTCTTCGTCGTAAGCATAAGTATCCCCCGCCTCGATCTCCACGATATCATGGATCAGACACATCAGCATGACTTTTGTGATGTTAACTTCTTCATTAGCATACTCCCGTAAAAGATACGCCATGATGGCCATATGCCATGCATGTTCCGCATCGTTTTCCCGTCTGCCATGACCAGACAGGTGAGTCTGCCGCAAAATATTCTTCTCTTTATCGATCTCCAGTGCAAAAGCAAGCTGTTTCCTGATTCGTTCATCCATGATGCAACCTCCTTGGCTGGCTCTATTGTATCACAGATTCCGGGTGTGTGCAGGGGAAAATAAAGAGGACACCTCCTGCAGGTAGAATCAGCAGCAAGGTGTCCACTATTTTATACAATATTCATATTTTCAACTCTGGCCACAGCCCTATTCTTTCTCCGACTGGTCGTCCACATACTCCAGCATATCTTCGTCCGGTTTGCACCAGCTGTTTCTTCCGAAGTGGAGTATCAGGCAAACAACGCCTGTGATCAGGTAGCCGATCCCCCACTGGTTTGTAAAGTTTATAGTGATGGCTGCACTGTGGATGATTCCGATAAAAGACAGCACTGCACCGACAAATGCCACAATAGCGACCTTGTCCAGACGACGGTCGATGATAAATGCCACCATAGTACCAAGCAGAATCCCGATAACGATAGCACCAGCCTTTACAGCGGCAACACCGTTCCACATGCAGCCAGCGTCTGTAAGCGCCTGGCATACATCCGGTGCAAAGTCGTTGATCCCGGAAGCCACTTTTTCAGTCCACAGATCAGCAAGACCAGCTGCACCTGTGACCTGCGTATAGAGGAAGTCTGCAACCGACGGCACCATGGCCACGCCGATCGCTGCATAATACTTCTTGTCCACGACGCGGAATGCCTGGGAAAGCATATCAACTGCACACCACAGGAATGTGATGGCTACAACTGCTTTCGGGATGATGTCCGACAGCACAGTGAAGAGCCCCAGCACACCTGCCAGAAGCAGGATGATCCCTGCGATGACCGAATAGCCGACACCTGCTCCCGTTCTTTTTAAAGATACGTGTCCGAGCCATACAGTGTTGGGAACGACACCACCAAAGCAGGCAGATATCATAGTAAATACGCCGTCTGCAAACTGGGCCTGCCGGACACTGTATTCATCACCTGCCGCATTAGCACCCTCTACGTTATCCATGGTTTCAATAAAGTTATAGATCTCAACCGGAATGATCACTGCCAGATAAGGTACGATCACCGCAAATCCATCGATCATGTACTGGATGCTGTTGACTGGATTGGGAATATAAAATCCGATATCACTGAAATCCACTTGGGTCCGTCCCAGACAAAACGCATACACGATGCCTCCAACGATCGCCACTACAAGAGGCGGGATCTTTTTCGGGAAAGCATACACACCGAATACACCAAGCATAGCAACGATCATAACCGGAAGTCCCAGGATCGGATCCTGAAAAATATCAAATACACCTTCTGTTGCCATCCAGATAAATCCGATTCCCGCAACCGTACCAAGCAGCGCAGCTCTCGGTATCCGCTTCTTCATCCATGGCCCTACAATACCGCCGACAAATTCAATCACTCCACCCAGGAAACAGGCCGCCATCGCAGCAGACCATGCCACCATAGGGTCTTCTACCGCATAGCTAAGGGGCATGATCACACCGTACAGCATAACGAACATCGCCGTTGTCGAAACTCCGGAAGGCAGCGCGCAGTTACATCAGGTCTTTGATCTCGTTTAGAGATCCGGTACCCCATCCATGCATAGTAGCAGCAGCCCAGAAACAATCCGATGGACATGCCCGGAATGACATAGCCGAACACCACTTTATCCGGCCATTTCAGAACACCGCTCAGTGTAGCGATCACGATCAGATAGTTAACGATATTATTGGTAACAAGGTATGTGAGGCCTCCGATATCGCCTCGCTTAAAAAATGGAACTATTCCCACATTACTATTCATTAATTGTTTTCTCCTAACATTCTACGTTAATAAATGCAAACTTGGTTACATCAAAAAGTCCTTCGTCAGTCAGTTTCAGCTCTGGAATAACTGCCAGCGACATAAAGCAAAGCGTCATGACCGGCTCCACATCTCCGTTTACGCCCAGAATATCATAGGCTTTTTCATGCAAAGCAGTCAGCTTCCCGTCTACCCATTCCGCTGACTGATCACTCATCAGTCCTGCGATCGGCATCGGCATACTTTCGATCACTTCGCCATCCTTCACCAGCACTACGCCTCCACTCTGTTTTTGGAGAGCTTCCACTGCGAACGCCATTTCTTCATCACTAACTCCCACTACAATGATATTGTGTGAGTCGTGTGCCACGGAAAGAGCTACTGCACCTTCCTTAATCCCGTATCCTTTCAGGAATCCGCAAGCTACGTTTCCAGTCATCTTGTGCCGTTCCACCACAGCGACCTTAACGATATCCTGCTCCGGATCAAAGATGAATTCGCCGTCCTTCACCTGTATTTCATCCACAGACTTTTTCGTAACGACTCCTCCCGGCTGGATCTCGATCGTGTGAACTCTGTTTCCAGAAAGATTCATCTTGAATTTTTCTGCCGAAAAGTCCTTTAAATGTACGCTGCCCATGACGGGAGCGATATCTTCTTTGATCACTTCAGGCAGATACTTGCCCTGATCTGCTGTCAGCTGCCCGGCAACCCATACTTTGTCTGCCGAAAAATCCTTTAAATCATCCAGCAATACAATGTCGGCACGGTAACCCGGCGCAATAGCACCACGGTCGTCCAGTCCGAAACACTCTGCTGCATTGAGGGTCGCCATCCGGATCGCTGTGACCGGATCCAGTCCTTCTTCCACGCACAGTCTCAGATGATTGTCAAGATGCCCTTCCTCTAAAATGGTCTTCGGCTGCCTGTCATCCGAGCAGAATATTACTCTGCGGCTGTTCTCCGGAGTCACTGCCGGAAGCAAAGATTTCAGATTTTTACAGGCGGAGCCCTGACGAAGCATCACGTACATGCCGTTGTCCAGACGTTCTTCGAAATCCTGCAGTGTATCACACTCGTGATCCGCGCGGATACGTGCAGCACAATATGCGTTCAAAGCTTTCCCCGTTAATCCCGGTGAATGGCCATCGATCAGCTTTCCTGCATCCTTTGCGACCATCAGCTTGTCCAGAGTAGCATCGTCACCATTGACAACGCCAGGGAAATTCATGAATTCTCCCAGTCCAAGGATGTTGTCCCGCAAGATCGGATCTTCCATATCCACTGCGTCGATAACAGCACCGGCATTCTCAAACGGAGTCGCCGGCACGCATGACGGGAGCATATATTTGATATCCAGTTTCGTATTTTTCGCAGCATCCATCATATAATCCAGTCCCGGGATCCCCAGAACATTCACGATCTCGTGCGGATCTGCGATGATAGTCGTGCCGCCGTGCGGAACCAATAATCTCCCCAGTTCTTCCGGACTCAGATAAGAGGATTCGATATGAATGTGGCTGTCGATAAAGCCAGGTGCCGCATATCTTCCTTCTGCATCGATTTCTACTTCACCCTCATACTCTCCGACTCCTGCGATCTGATCGCCGCAAAGGGCGATATCCCCTTCGACGATCTTTCCGCTAAACACGTTAACTACTTTACAATTCTTAATGACCGTGTCCGCCTTGCGTGCTCCGTCGGCAGTCAGGATCAGTTTTTTCAATTCTTCTTTTTTCATGGTTCGCCTCTACTTTTCCACCAGTTCCAGAATCGGATCGTATGTCGTCAGTGCACAGTAATCCACCGGGCCTGCATCAGTCAGCGCATAATCTGGAATAGCTGTGATCGGCAGGAAGAACATGTACATCATCGGATTCGGCAGGTCGGAACCCAGGGAACGAGCCGCTTCATCGATTTTCGCTTCCTTTGCTGCAACGACTTCCGGCTCATCATCGCTTACGATGCCGCCCACCGGCAGAGGCAGGAATTCGATAACCTTGCCGTCTTCTACAACGACCTGCCCTCCGCCCTGTTCGATCAGGTAATTTACTGCAAAGGACATGTCCTCGGCATTGGCTCCCATAACTACCAGGTTGTTATCGTCCGGTGCATTGGTGGACGCCATAGCGCCTTTTTTCAGTTTCCATCCAGAGCAAAAAGCCAGTGATTTATTACCGTTTTTACCGAAACGCTCCACTACAGAAACCATGATAGTATCCTGCTCCGTATCCGGCTGCACGATGCCGTCCTTTACCTTGAGGATCACATCTCGTCTTTTTCTTACGAACGGTCCCTTGACATCCAGACTGAGGACTTTTGCTTCCCCGTTTTCGATCGGCACATGGTACGAGAAGTCATCTGCCGTGGTCTTTGCACACTTGAGTTCCCCCTTGAAAATCGGACTTCTTTCCGGAGCCTTCAGCTCGTAAGTCAATTTATGGTTTCTGGCAACCATATTGCCGTTAGTCATTACTTCGTCTACCTTGAAATCCTGCAGATCTTCTACAAACAAAATATCTGCGATCCTGCCCGGACAGATAGATCCGATCAGGTGGTCGATGCGGTATGCCTCTGCACTGTTGATCGTCGCCATCTGAATGGCTGTCATCGGTTCTACACCGGCTTTGATTGCCAGGCGGACGAGGTTGTCCATATGACCTTTTTCCAGAATATCCGTTGCTGTTACATCATCCGTACAGAAGCTGACTCTTCTTGCCAGATACGGATTTACTTCTGTAACAGCGCGCATGTTTTCCGCCAGAAAATGTGTCACGCAGGACTCACGGATCAGCATGTGCATGCCCTTTCTCATCTTTTCAACTACTTCCACATGATCATAGCTTTCATGATCCAGACGAACGCCGCTGCAAAGGTATGCATTGAGCTTTTTACCCGATGCCATAGGTGCACATCCGAATACCGGCAGGTTGTTCTTGCCGGCTTCTGCAATAGCGCCCAGCGTGTCTTCGTCCTCTTCCTGCACGAATTCCGTTACGGTTTCCCATACGCCGAAGCATTCCGGCCATTTCTGCACCGTCTGGTGCACTTCCTTGGTAAAGTTGAAGGAAACTGTAGACTGCGGCACAGTGTACGGTGTTTTATACGGTGCGCCCCAGAATACTTTCAACGGACTTTTCTTTACTTCTGCAAAAATCTCCTGCAGGCCATCCAGATCCGATACGGAAATGTATTCATCAAGACCGGAGATCATACTGGTGGTCCCGTGAGGCACGACAGCCTTGGCATAGCTGGTAATGCTCAGCTTGCTGCACTCACTGTGGATGTGTCCATCGATCATACCCGGCACCAGGAATCTTCCTTTTGCATCGATGATCTGGGTATCCGGTCCGATGTAATCAGCCACTTCCGCTTCATCACCGACTGCTGCGATCATATCTTTATAGATCGCGATCTCTGCCGGATAGATCTCACTTGTCATAACGTTGACCAGCTGTCCGTTTTTGATAACTTTTTCCGCAGGAATTTTAGCCCCGCCTGCACGGATTCGTTCTTTTAACTGTTCTACTGTTCTTTCCATTTTTTCCTCACTGCCAGGGCGATTTGTTGAAATCGTCCCAATAAAAAACACAATCAAACATCTTTTACGCTGTTCTGATTGTGTCATAGGCACAGTATAAGAGCGGGCTTCACGTCCCAAATTACGAATTTTGCTCTAATTTTGGCTTATGACACGATACAACACTGTATGCTCTGATGTCTGTCAAAATATAGAGTACGTGTATTATTATAGGACTGATATAGGCGAACATCAATACGGAATTTCCTGGTATAATGTTCGTGTTTTGTAGTTGGGAGCTTTAACGCTCCCAACTTTTTGCAGAATTATAACATCATTCTTTTCCCGAATGGTTTTTCGTATGATGAAGAGACACATCCTCCGCCTTTGGGATTTCCCAGCGAAACCGAGATGCTAGCAGCCTTAATACCACTACAAATGCAGACGTGATAAAAAGACCTATATATTTATCGACGTATGGATAGATGACGCACAGCAGTATACCTCCTGCTATGGACGCTACTGCATAAACGTGTTTTGTGAAAATATACGGGGGAACACTTGCCATCACATCCCGAAGAAGCCCTCCGCCTACGCCGGTCACGACACCTACAAAAACAGCCAGGAATGCATTCGCGTCTGCTGTTTCCAGAGCATGCATAGTTCCAGATGCCGTGAAGATCCCGAGACCGACAGCGTCTGCCAGAAGCAATACGAATTCTGAACGTTCCACCATCGTGCGGATCTCCGGAATCAGAATAAAAAGACATGTCGCAAGACCTGCGATCGCATAGATCGGATTGGTGAACATAGCCGGCGGTGTTTCCCCCAGGATCAAATCCCGAATGACGCCTCCTCCCACTGCAGTAGAAAGCCCCAGAACACACACGCCGAACACATCCATGTTTTTTCGGATCCCCACAAGCGCTCCCGATACAGCAAATGCGATCGCTCCTATGATTTCTAATGTTGTTACAATGATTTCCATACAACAAACCTCACCCTTCTGTTTCCTGCACCGGACATTCTGTTTTCTCAGCTGACCAGAAATAAAAACGCCAGTCCGTAGTAAGTAACGACTGCGACCAGATCATTTACAGTCGTGATCAGTGGCCCGGAAGCTACCGCCGGATCCACCTTTATCTTATGAAAGAACATCGGTATAACGGTTCCCACCATGCTGGACACCATCATGGCCAGTACAAGGGAAATCCCTACACATCCGGATACTGCAAAGGCTCCCGCCCAGGCATATCCCTTAAAAGCATGTACGTAGATTCCCAGAAGCACCAATGCCAGGATCCCCAGCAGTCCGCCGTTTAACAATCCGATTTTCACTTCTTTTCCAAGAAGCATCAATTTCTCTCTTCCTGTTACATTTTCATCCATAAGCACTCGGATAGTTACAGCAAGGGACTGAGTACCCACGTTTCCCGCCATATCCAGAACCAGCGACTGGAAACAGATCACAATGGGAAGCGCGGCAACGACGCCTTCGAAGACGCCAACTACCGAGGAAACCAGCATACCAAGCCCCAGAAGAACGACAAGCCATGGCAGCCTCTTCTTCATGCTGCGCCCGGTAGTCTCCCTTAAATCTTCTTCGGCAGTCAAACCTGCCAGCTTTGCATAATCTTCTCCTAATTCATTATCTACGATCTCCACGAGGTCTTCAGATGTAATCACGCCCAGCATCTTGCCGCCAGCATCAAGAACCGGAATAGAATCTTCCGCATAATCTACGATCCGGCTTGCACAATCCTCTACCTTTTCATGCGCCTCAACGTGTGGATAGGAACGCAAAATAATATCATCGATATCATCGTGTTCCCGCGCAACGATCAGCTTCTTCAGATCAATAGCTCCCGCAAAACAACCACCAGCATCCACTACGTACATTGTCATGATATTGTCATGAACTCCAGCCTGACGCACCAGTTCTCTCATGGCCTGCCGAATGGAAAGCCCTTCCTGAATACACACGTAATTGGTCGTCATATAGCTGCCGATTTCCCGTTCATCGTAGGACATCAGCCGTTTGACATCCTGCGCGATCGTTCCGTGCAGTTTGTCCACGATCCTGTTTTTTCGTTCCGGATCCAGCTGCTCCAAAATATCCACAGCATCATCCGAATCCATCAGCGAAATGATCGCAGCGACATCTTCAACAGATATTTCTTCGATATATTTCTGTGGATCATCAAAATACGGAAACACGTTTGCTGTTTTGGCAATGCCCAGCACATGGTAAATTCTTTTTCTCTCCGCCCGGCTCAGATTTTCCAGAAGTTCCGCGATATCATTCTCATGGTAGTTGGATAAAACCTCTGCGATCCTTCGATCCGAGCGATTTTCCTGAATCAGTTTCTTTATCTCCAAATATTTCTTGTTCATAGTTGGCTCCCTTCCTTTCTCAAAACACGGATAATACTGTTTCAAGCAATAGAAAAGGGCATTAAAAAAGCACCTTACAGTGCTTTTTGATCAACGGAAACAGACCCAGTGGTGAATTTTATCCGACGACTGTGTCTCAAACTGATATAAAAAGCACTGCTATCCATACTTCGCCCTGACCTATCACTACTGTCCATAAAATTCACCTCCATATCTTTTTTGATCTTCTTCCTATACTAGCATTGCTACCATGAATTTTCAACCTGGTTTAATATAGTTTTTCCATTGACACTGTCCCTGTTTTTTTCGCATTGCGTTTTCCATGTACTTTCTGTATAATATAACACAATTCTAGAATTTCTCTCTAAAATAATGGAGGTGGATCCTTTGAAAAAGAAGAAGCGAATGCTCAGTCTACTGCTCTGTATTGCAACATTAGTTTCTCTTATACCAACCACAAGTTTTGCAGCAGGAGTATGGGAGCCCGCTCTAGAAATCAATCAGAGTAAGGTAGTCTTTGCAGGACATACATGGTGGGTGATCGGCGACGGAACCAGTGGTATATATCCACAGCCGGGTCACGCCACGCTTCTCGCCGCAGATTACGACAGTGAATACCACAATATTCCATTCCGTAAAGGAAGTGCAGACTCTTTTGGAAATTCAAGTCCATTTTCTACCATCGGCCGTGGAACGATGTATTATGCAAACAATCCTTCCGGGATGTCGGCGTGGGGAACTCCCAATGAATATGGTGGAAGTACCCTACAGCAAAAATTGGTCCAGATCGCAAATAGCCTGCCGGCAAAAGATGCATCCTATATCCGGCCAAGGACCCTGACCGGAAGCGACAGCATCACCGGTCCAGTGGTCAGCAATCAAAAACTATGGCCGCTGTCCCTCGAGGAATATAATACCATAGATGTGGATGCTGTATGCCTCTACGGGGGTCAGTTTGATCATTTCTGGCTGCGTACTCCCGGTTATGGCAGGGACGGTGAAAGAGTTCGGCAATGTCCCGGTCGTTATAAGGTGCCGTCAACGGCCGTCATGTTCTATAATGTTGAAGTAGACCGGGATATCGGTGCCAGACCTGCCCTTAATGTAGATCTGTCTTCTCTCCTCTTTATCTCCAATGCAGATGATGCAAGCGGGAAACCTTCTGTATCTGTGGGAAATGGTCTTGTCGCGACAGAGGAGCCAACCGACACGGTAAAATTCACCATGAAACACACCGACCAAAATCTAAATGTCTATGCGACCCTGGGACAGAGACGACAGACGGCGAAAACACTTACTTTCGGTTATGCCAATGCAACCGGAGGGGCAAATCAGTATATCTCCTGTATCTTGACAAATCGCTATGGCGTCATTAGGTATTATGGCAAATTAGCCGACAGTTCCAATGCGTCAAGCGGATTCTTGTCTATTCCTCTTGCCGGCGTCAGAGATAATGAATACACATTATCGATCTTTTCTGAACAAATAAACGATTCACGCTCTACGGACTTTTGCAGTGAACCGGTGACGATGCGTGTGGTCGTCTCAGATGGGGTGGGAATCGTGAGTGATTATCGGGGTGATCTGCATTACCATACGTGGGATCCGGATGCATGGGCATACAATGATTCTTTCCACTGGCGTGAATGTCTCGCACCAAACTGCCCGCTTCCAGACAACAGCCAAAAGGATGAATATGCGGCACATGTCTACGATCAGCAGGTGAAAGGTGATATCTATAAGGCCAGTGATGCCACCTGTACAGAAGTGAAGAAATATTACTATTCCTGCATGTGCGGTGCAAAGGGAACGGAAGTATTTACCGATGGAGACCCTCTCGGGCATACCTGGGGATCCTGGCAGCGTGACGGTGCAGATCAGCACACCCGTACCTGTTCTGCCTGCTCAGCGTCCGAATCAGAAGCATGCTCCGGTGGTACGGCCACCTGTATAAATCAGGCGGTCTGTACAAAATGCGGGGAAGCTTACGGAGCTCTCGATCCAACTAACCACACAGGTATTGTCACATGGATCCAGACATCTGCCACACACCGTTCTGTATATAATTGCTGTAATTCGACCGTTATAGCGGAGGACGCGCACGAATGGGAAAATGGTGTGTGCCTTGAGTGCGGCTATCGCTGTCAGCATACCGGTGGTACGGCCACCTGTTCCCAGAAAGCTGTCTGTGAGATCTGCGGCATTCAATATGGAGATTTGGATCCCGGCAATCACCAGGCAGCAAGTGAATGGACACAAGAAAACGATAAACATTATCATAAATGTATTTACGGCTGTGATACCCATCTTGATGAAACAGACTGTTCCGGCGGTACAGCTACCTGTTCCAAAAAAGCCACCTGTACCGTGTGCAACAATACATATGGTGCATTGGGCACGCATCGTTTGAGTCACCAGGAAGAAAAGGCGGCAACCTGTACGAAAGCTGGCAACATCGCATACTGGCATTGTTCCGTATGTATGAAAAACTTTTTAGATCAGGCAGGAAGGCAGGAAGCATCGAATGTTGCCCTGCCTGTGCTTGAACACACCTATGGAGAATGGACGGTCACAAAGGCTCCTACCTCCCTGGAAACAGGAATTAAAACAAAAAGCTGTGTATTTTGCGGACATACTATAACCGAGTCGACTCCTGCTACCGGCGACAGTGATCGACTTTCAATCTGGCTTTTCCTGTTTCTTTTAAGCGGTGCAGTCCTTTCATACACGGTTATGATTTATAGACGAAAGAAGAAAAAGTGTTTCCCAAAGACCACAAGAATGATGATCTACAATCAGGCAGACGGACGTTGTGTATTATGCGGAAGAAAAATCAAATATGAGGACATGACAATAGACCATATCAGACCTACGTCATTGGGTGGATCAGATTCAGTGGAAAATCTTCAGTGCACATGTCGAACATGCAACACCTTCAAAGATAAAATGTTACCGGACACATTTTTTGACCGGATCAACGAAATCTATCTGTATCAGATGGAGAGAAAATATGGTAAGAAGCTGAAATGGAAACTGGCAAATAAGTTAATTAAGAGTGTGGCACGGTAGGAGGACAAGACAATGTGGACGAGAGAGATTTTAGATTATATAGAGCAAAATAAATGGAAGGATGAAATAGTTCCCGAGCGTTTGAATTGTTTCTTCACAACATGGACACATGAGTATATGATCGGGAAAAATCAGGACGAATGCGAGAGCTTATTGAAGAGAATTTATGAAAATGCAGAGGTGGCAGGATTTATGGACTACAAAGAGTTTAAGGAATATATGCTTCAGTTTGTAAATTAGGATTGCACAGGGGAGTAGAAATTATCGACTCCCCTATTGAACTAACAGACAGGTAGCAGGACATAATAAAGGAGCAGAAGCACAATGAGCGGAAAACTTAATAGACGAGATGAAGTCCGGTTTATTGCCTATCTGGAAGCAAACCATTATATTCCAGATAATAAAAAAGGCAGTGGCGGTAGCCATTACAAGTACATATCAACCCTGACTGGATAAGTCAACATTAACAGGATATCACGTAGAAATAAAGCATAAGCAGAATATTATGATAACAAAAAGGTTGATAAGGGAAGTAAGACAGGATTTAGAGCGGAACGGCTACAGCTGTATTCCATACTGATTCACTGCGGCCTGGGCGAAATTACGTTGATAATGCAATGGAAAACAGCTATAATGGGAGTTGAATAAAATAAATGTTGGAGGACAAAAAGGAAGGTGACTGT
>OLPR01002226.1_pt1 | contig 14585 bp, 9 predicted proteins | sample 1672761 | NCBI WGS metagenome assembly OLPR01 (sample SAMEA3136721, study PRJEB25190) | human gut metagenome | biome: human gut; feature: human-associated habitat; material: faeces | place: Austria | collected 2013 | reverse complement strand
CGTAAAACGCGTACTCCTCGATGCGGGAGACATTCGCCGGCAGGGTATACACCGTCCATAGCGCAGAGACGCACCTCGTTACCATTAGGGAGATAACCCAAAGTGTGAATCTTCCATGTAAGCGCTCCCTCTGACCTGTCGTATTCCCAGGTAATGTCATAATTTGGATTCAGGCCTGACATCTTGTAAGTGGAATTCTTCACTCCCGGAGAAAGAACGACAGCGACCGAATCGTATTTCAGATCAGCCTCATTCTCACGATTGTAGTAGAGCCAGTACTCTCCCTCGTACTCCTCGTATCTTCTGAAGCCCTCCGGTACGGTACCCTGGATCACGTCTGAAGAGTTAACGATTTCCAGCTTGAAGGTGCTGGCGTCAAACTTAAGCTCATCGAACGTCACGCCACCTATCTCAATCGGCTCGTACAGGCGGATACCCTGCGGAGTGAACATATAGGCGAGTTCCTCTTCCTTGTCACCGAACTTGAAAGTTATCTGCTGGTAGCTCTGGTCGAGGGAGGCCTTGACTTCCTGACCTCCTACAGACCCTTCCATTCCACTGATGATAAAATCCTCTGAGGCAGACCTTACCTTCTCAAGGAAAGAAACGGCATCCTCTTCAAGAGGCTTCATCATAATGATGTTGCCTGAACGTCGGCCCATCATCTTCACGCAAGCGTCACTGACTTCAAGGAACATGAACTCAAAGTCTCCGCCAAAAGCCTGGTAATTAGTTGAGGACGGCGTGGAGAAGTAATGCATGAAATCGTTGTTCGTGTCGAATGAGAGGGTCGGGCCGGTGTCATTGCCAAGGCGGTAGAGGCTTGTGACCGTGTCGCTTAAATCCTCAGAAAGCTCGAAGCCAACCTCAGCGCTTTCCGCATCAAACTTAACGGTGTAGTTATAGCCACCGTAAGACTGGTACTTGTCCGGATAGTAGTACATCACCCATCCTTTTTCTGGTTTCATAAGAACCTTCTTAGCATTCGCGAGATAGGCGTTCATCCTCACGGTAGGCGAATCATCAAAGACATCCGCCTGATCCTTAAGACAGGACTGGAAGACGGTCCCGAACAAGACTGCCGCAAAAAGTATTTTGATTCTTGTCTTCATATTCATTAGTATTAATTAAGATCCAAACCGGTAAGATCAACATTACCGGAAACCACATCACCCTGGCGGCGAAGAACTGTCGCGCGGAGTACATCAATGTCAATCTTGAAGGAGTCCATCATGTAGGAACGGACAAAGTCAAGTTTGGTCTTGATCAATTCCGCGCCATTGGCACCGCCGGAAGCAGCCGTGGTAAGCTGTGACTCCCACCATTCCGGAGTGTTGACGACATAGAGAGAAAGCATCTCGGCGAAATCCTCACCTGAAGAGTGCTGGGCATAAGACGAGATGTAGCCTCTTTGGAGATAGCCGACATTGTAAGGAGAAGCGCTCCAGCTGTCTGCCACATAGGTAGTTCCAGTCACCTCACGGAAACCAGCAGGGTAATCTCTGGTCTGATTTAGGATGTGGGTGAATTCGTGATGGATCGTCTTGAAATAACGGCTGTTAAGTCCGGAAGCGGAACCCAGGTACTTCTTAAGGTAATTGACTCCGGCGAGAAGAATCTTCTTGCCGCTTTCCGCCGTTCCGAGAATGTAGGTACCATTGTTCTTGTACTGCCATTCACCGATGAGGAAAAATTCCTTAGGGAAATACTGACGTGTGAAGTCCACTCCACCGACCTCATCATAAGTCTCCACACAAAGATACTTCACCAGATGGGCGAGGATAACAGAACACTCATAATCCGCCGGGATCGTGTAATAGTTCAGATCGGACTCGATGTTCTCGTAGCGGTACTTGAACTCGATGTTGTAAGGGGTGACAAACTTGGCGTCAAGCCACTTGTCAAACTCATTCTTAGTGTATTGATCCACCGATATGATGCTGACCGGATCCAGTTCGTCCTCCGAGCAGGAGACGCTGGCGGAAAGGGCAGCAACGGCCATCAAGAAATATGTTATTGTTTTTTTCATTTTCATAATTTTTACTGAAAAATAAGTTTAACAAAACCAGGTACTATGAGTAAAAAAATCTGTATGGTCTTGGTCTTTCTGCTGACGATGGCTGGTATGCTGTCGGCCCAGACAAGAACCGTCAAGGGTAATGTCGTCTTCTCAGAGGACGGACAGCCGGCGATCGGAGCCTATGTCTCGGTGGAAGGAACCAAAATCGGTGGAATCACCGATGTCGACGGAAATTTCCAGATTACTGGAGTTCCAGCAAGTGCGAAATTCGTTGTTGTGACCTACCTTGGAGCCAAGGAAAAGAAGGTCGCGATCGCCGACGTGATGAAAATCATCGTTGAGCCGGATTCCGAAGTCCTTGAAGGAGTTGTGGTTACCGGTATGCAGAAAATGGACAAGCGAATGTTCACCGGATCTGCTACGAAGATCAGCGCCAATGACGCCAAGTTGGATGGTATGGCCGACATCAGCCGTTCCCTTGAAGGAAAGGTGGCTGGTGTGTCCGTCCAGAACGTGTCGGGTACCTTCGGAACCGCTCCGAAGATCCGTGTCCGTGGTTCGACCTCCATCTATGGCTCGTCAAAGCCGCTGTGGGTAGTTGACGGTGTGATCATGGAGGACGTGGTCGAGGTCAGCGCCGAGGATCTTTCCTCTGGTGACGCCAACACCCTGATCTCCTCAGCGATCGCCGGCCTCAACTCCGATGATATTGAGAGTTTTGATATCCTTAAGGACGGTTCCGCCACTTCCATCTACGGCGCACGTGCCATGGCTGGAGTCATCGTCGTGACCACCAAGAAAGGTCGCGCGGGGCAGAACCACATCACCTACAATGGTGAGTATACCATGCGTCTGAAGCCGATGTACAGCACATTCAACATCATGAACTCACAGGATCAGATGGGCATCTATCAGGAGCTTCAGCAGAAGGGCTGGCTTAACTATGCCCACACCTCCACGGCCTCTGACAGTGGTGTCTATGGAAAGATGTATCAGCTTCTCAGCCAGTACGATCCAAGTACCGGTAAGTTCGCTCTCGCCAACACTCCTGAAGCTAAGGCGGAGTACCTCCGCGCGGCAGAGTACCGTAACACGGACTGGTTCGACCGTCTTTTCTCCACCGCCATCCAGCACACGCACTCTGTCAGCATCTCTGGCGGCTCAGACAAGACAAACTACTATGCGTCAATGAGTATCATGGACGACCCAGGGTGGACAAACCAGAGCAAGGTTCAGCGCTACACGGCCAACATGAACCTGACCTATAAGATTTTCAGCAATCTTTCCCTCAATCTTATCAGCAACGCCTCCTACAGAAAGCAGAAGGCTCCTGGAACCTTGAGCTCCTCGATCAACGCCGTTACAGGTGAGGTAAAGAGAGACTTCGACATCAACCCGTACTCCTATGCACTGAACACCTCCAGGACTCTTGATCCGGATGAGTTCTACACCAGGAACTACGCTCCTTTCAACATCATGTACGAGCTGGACAACAATTATCTCGATCTTGATGTTTTCAATTTCAGAAATCAGGCAGAACTGAAGTACACCCCGATCAAGAAGGTGGAACTCAGTGCTTTGGCCTCGGTTAAGTACTCGCAGACGACACGTGAGCACAATGTGCTCGACAACTCCAACCAGGCTCTTGCCTACAGGGAGATGAGTACTTCGACCATCAGGAACAGCAACCCGTTCCTCTACACGGATCCGGACAATCCTTATTCTCTTCCAGAGACTGTGCTGCCGCATGGTGGTATATTCCAACGTACTGACAACAAGATGTATGGTTGGGACTTCCGCGCGACCGCAAGCTACAACGACCAGTTCGGCGAGGATCACATGCTGAACCTCTACGGTGGTATGGAGGTCAACAGTGTGGATCGTCACGCTGTCTGGTTCAGAGGCTGGGGCATGCAGTATGACATGGGCGAGATCGCCAACTACAACTACCTCGTGTTCAAGAAGAGTTCCGAGGACGGAGCGGACTACTACACCATGGGCAACTCCCGTGAGCGCAGAGCCGCCTTCTTCGGTACGGGAACATATTCATTCAAAGGCCGCTACATTGTCAACGGCACCGTCCGCTACGAGGGTTCAAACCGTCTTGGCAAGTCCCGCACGGCAAGATGGCTCCCTACATGGAACGTGTCCGGAAGATGGAACGCCCATGACGAGCCGTTCATGAAGAGCCTCTACCCTTATGTTTCCCACTTCGCGCTCAAGGCTTCATATTCATTGACGGGAGAGAGCGGCCCTTCTTGGGTCAATAACTCCGAGGTGAAGATCAGCAGCGAGATACCTTGGAGACCTTCTTCAGGTCTCAGAGAGTCTCATCTCTACATCGCCAGCCTAGCGAACGAGGATCTTACATTTGAAAAGAAGCATGAGCTGAACATCGGTTTCGAGTCTGGCTTCTTTGACAACAGGATCAATTTCGCCTTTGACTGGTACAAGAGAAACAACTTTGACCTGATTGGTCTTACCAACACTCCGGGTGTCGGCGGTGAGGTCAGGAAGTACGGTAACATCGCTTCCATGAAATCCAACGGTGTGGAACTCAGTCTCACCACGACCAACATCAAGACAAAGGACTTCTCTTGGTTAACGAACTTCATCTACTCGCACACGAAGAACGAGGTTACGGATCTTCTTACCTCACAGAGAGTCATTGACCTGATCTCCGGTACCGGATTCGCCCAAGAAGGCTATCCGAACCACAGTATCTTCTCCATTCCGTTCAAGGGTCTGAATTCCGAGGGTCTTCCGACTTTCCTCAACGAGAGCGGTGATGTCACTGTGACGGACATCAACTTCCAAAACAGTGATCCGGACAAGCTCGGATTCCTTGAATATTCCGGAACTTCTGAACCTACCGATGTCGGCTCGTTCGGCAACACCTTTAAATTCAAGAGATTCACTTTGAATGTGTTCATGACCTACTCATTCGGCAACGTCATCAGGCTTGATCCGGTCTTCAAGAATTCTTACTCTGATCTCTCCTCGATGCCTAAGGAGTTCAAGAACCGTTGGGTTGTTCCGGGAGACGAGAACACCACTACTGTTCCTGTCATCGCCAGCCGTTGGCAGAACAAGAAGTACACATCATTGAGTTATGCCTATAATGCCTACAACTACTCCACGGAGCGCATCGCGAGCGGAGACTTCATCAGAATGAAGGAGATCTCTCTTTCCTATGAGTTGCCGTCCAAGATCGTAAAGGCGATGAAGATGAACTCTATGTCTCTCAAGCTGCAGGCTACGAACCTTTTCCTCGTCTATGCTGACAAGAAGCTGAACGGACAGGATCCGGAGTTCTTCAACACCGGAGGTGTGGCTGTTCCGGTGCCTAAGCAGTTCACTTTGACACTTAAACTCGGACTCTAAACACAAGAAAAGACATGAAAACATTCAAAATATCATACATTCTGGCTGCAACCGTCATCTTTGGCCTTTCAGCCTGCAACAAATTCCTCGACACGACTCCGGACAACAGAGCCACTGTCGATTCCGAGGAGAAAGTGATCTCTTTGGTGGGTTCCGCCTATTCAGAGAATGACCACATCCTCATCGCGGAGTTCTACTCTGACAATGTGGACAACTATGGTGTCCAGTACACGGGTACCAGCCGCTTCTTCGATTCCATCTATCAATGGAGTGAGCTGCAGGAATCCAACAACGAGTCTACCGAGAGAATCTGGGGATCCTATTATTCGGCCATCGCCGCCGCCAACCAGGCCATCATCGCCATCGACGAACTCGGCGGGCCAGAGCGCTCCACAGCGATGAGTCAGGCTCTAGGCGAGGCCTATCTCTGCCGTGCCTACTCGCATTTCATCCTCGTGAATATGTTCTGTCTGCAGTACAACAAGAAGACCAGCACCACTGATCTCGGAATCCCGTACATGACAAAGCCGGAGACCACTCTCGCCCCTCAGTACGAAAGAGGGAATGTCGCGGCTGTCTACGCGCAGATCGAGGAGGATCTTGAGAAAGGACTGGCTCTTGTGGGTGATGACAACTACACGGTGCCTAAGTACCATTTCAACAAGCTCGCGGCCTATGCTTTTGCGGCCCGTTTCTACCTTTTCTACGAGAAGTATGATCTGGTGATCAAGTATGCGGATATGTGTCTGGGGTCTTCTCCTGCCACAATGCTCAGGGATTATGACGTGCTGGCCACAATGCCGAACGGAAGCCCTCAGCAGCAGCCTACCACCCTCCACTATGTTGATCCGTCTGTCAACGCTAACCTTCTCCTCTTCACTGCCTTCTCGGTGATGGGACAGGCTTTCGGAGCGTACAGCACAGCCTCGATGTACTCGCACGGCTCTTATCTTGCCACTTATGAGGACTGCCAGGCCGCCCAGCCTTGGGGAACATCCGCCTACAAGGACGCCCCGTCCGTGTACACGGGAAGTATGGACAGAGTGATCTTCTGGAGATGCCCAAGAATATTCCAGTACACCGATCCTGTTGCCGGAATCGGCTATGTAAGAACTGTCTATCCGGCTTTGAGTACGGATGAGTGCCTGTTGAACAGGGCTGAGGCCTACGTTCATCTTGGTGACTACAACAAGGCCTGCGACGACCTCAACCTTTGGGTACACAATTGCAACAAGACCAAGGACGTCATGACTCCGGAATCCATCAAGGCGTTCTACGACAAGGTGGACTACTGGGAGTGGAACAAGGCCACTGTCAAGAAGCACATCAATCCTGTTTTCGGTGCCGTAGAGGAAGGCTCTCAGGAAGAGGCTATGTACCAGTGCATCGTCGCCGCCAAGAGGATCGAGTCTCTTGGTCTTGGCCAGCGTTGGTTCGACGTGAAGCGTTTCGGAATCGAGATCCATCGCAGAAGCATGAACATGGCCGGCAAGCCGGAAACCCTTACTGATTCGATGCCTATTGATGACCCTCGCAGGGCGATGCAGCTTCCTGTGCGTGTCATTGCCGCCGGCATCACACCTAACCCTCGCTAAACTTATTTATTAGTTAAAGTGTATTCAGTCTCCTCAAAATCAACAGCGAAGCCTTTCTGCAAGAAATGAAATCCAAGGGGAAATCCCCAAAAATCGTCTTCCTACAACGTTTAAATGAAGGCGCAAGATAGGAAAAAGAATCTATAAAACAACAGGGAGGGCATAAAAAATCCCAAATTTATGTGTTCGGGATTCCAAATAGGCAACAAAAACCGACGGAAGTGACACAATGTCGGAATGCCCCTTAATAATTAGAGACTAATACGTGTGCAGGCTGAAGCCTTGGGCTGAGGGGAGGTAGTTTACGCCCCACCAGCACATCTGGAGGAGGATGAAGGAGAAGATCAGGAGGGCGAGGGTGCGGCGCAGGGTCTTGTCCGGTTCCTGGCCTTGTCCTTGGCGGAGATGCATGTACAGAAGATAGCTGAGCCAGGTGGCGGCGGCCCAGGTTTCCTTAAGATCCCAGGTCCAGTAGTCACCCCAGGCCTGTTTGGCCCAGAGGGCGCCCATCACTATGCCCATTGTGATGAATCCCCAGCCCATGCGCACCAGGGTGTCGCAGAGGCGCAGGTCGCCTTGAAGGGACGGTGACAGGGGACTTGCGGTCGCATCGACAGTGGCAGGAGTTGTTGACCCCGGGGCCGGAGCGGATCCCGCGGCTGAACGGCGGGTCAGCCAGAGAATACGGATGGCGAGGATGGTGGCGATGCCCATCACGGCGTAGGAAAACATATAGACGATGACGTGCGGGACGAACCACGGGCTGCGGAGAGCCGGCATAAGTTCTTCAGTGTGAATCTCTGGCTTGAATATGTTGATGCCGGCGAACATCACGGCCATCAGGCATCCGAACGGAAGTACCCAGCGGTAACGCCAACGAAGATACACCACGAGCCCGATCAGCGAAAGGAACAGGCTGAACCAAAGGCGGGTCTCCCCCATAGTGCGGAGAGGCGGACGCCCAAGCGAAATCCAGACCCCGACAATGAATGTCATGAATATGGCAGAGCCGCATCCGGCCAGAACGGCTGCCGGGAGCCTACGTTTGGAAATCACGGAGACAATCGCTCCTGAAATCCAGAACAGTGACGCTGCCAAGGCGAACCAGACAAACGAATCCCAACTCATAACCGTTCCTCCTTTTCATTGAAAGTTTCACATCCTAAGGGAGCGGCGCCATCTTGTAGTTTTACAGGCAATGGTCCTTTCTTTCCAAAAGACGGTTTGAAGCCAGCAAAGAACACCATCGCCGCGGCTGAGACAAGCAGCAGCCACAATGCAATGCGGAAAACCTCCGACAAAGGCGAACAGACACACTTGAATATGCTTGCGAACTCTCCTCGTTCCGTGTCCGACAGGTAGTCCGACTGGTAAATCCACCACGAACCGACCTTTACAGGGTGGTTCACAGCGATTTTGATCTCTGATGAGCGGCCGTCAGGAAGGGTCAAGGTGACCTCGGAAGAATATTCATAAACAGAGAAATCCCTGAGTGTCAACTCGAAAGGGAGTTTGACATATTCATAAGTGACTTCGTTCCGCGCTTGATGGTCCGGGACATTCGGCATCGCGATCATAACCGTCCGGACGGTGCCGCCGGAGCCGAAAAGTCCGGCGATCAGAATCACCGACAGGCCCAGATGGGCGCAGGTCACCCCGAGGCGATGCTTGCTGAATCTATGAATATCCTCGATCGTGTTCAGTGTGACGCTTGTCGCCAAAAGAAGCAACGCGAGGATGAAGATCGGCGACCGGCTCATATTTCTGAAACCGAGAACGCCGAAAAAACCGTCCCCGCCCCCGTCCTGCGGTACAAGCCCGAAGACGAGCAGCAGGAACAGCACGATTGAGATCGAGGTCAGGCAGGCTTTCCGTCCGGCCAGATGCCTGAACAGCGGCCAGCGGTCACGCAAAACATAGATGACCACCAGAAGACAGACATAGAGAAGGGCCGCCAACAGTCCGAACGTATGACCTGCGACAACCATTACAGACTATACCATTGATCCGACAGGAGTCTGACGGCTTCCCTCACGGTCTTGGCACGGTCTCCGGCAGTGCCGCACTCGAAACTGACATAGTTCTTGTAGTCCATGTGCTGGAGCGCCCGGAATCCGGACTTGTAGTCGTCCTTCGCGCCGTCCTCTCCAGGCATCAGTCTGCGGCCACGGCTGGCGATGTGGACGTGCTGGAGGTACTCGATGCCGGCTGATGTCAGCGCGCCGTAGTCGGAGGTCTCCTCGGACATGTGCCAGAAATCACCCATCACCTTCACGCCCTTGCTGTCGGAATCGCGGGCGATCGCGGCGGCGTCGGCAACCTGACGGAGATAGAAGGCCTCCCTCCTGTTCAATGGCTCAAGAATCACGGTCGTGCCGTGCTCAAGGGCGAACTCTCCGAGGTCGTGGAGCTGCTCGCAGAGGTAGTTGCGGGTATCCAGGGTGTGGGGTCTGCACGGAGTCTGGCCGTTGAAAGCCGGGACCATTATGACTCCCACCGAGCCGAGTTCACCTGCAGCGGCCACGATCTCGCGCATCGATTTGTCGAACGACGCCTTGACCGCCGGGTCTTCGGCCAGGATGAAGCCGTCGAATCCAGCGCAGATGGCAGAGACCTCGATGTCACGTCCGATGAGGGCGTTACGGATCTCATTGACGCGGGCAGGAAGGTTCCGTCCGTTCGGCTCGAAACCACGCACCTCCAGGTCTTCCATGAAATCCAGCTGCTCGCCCAGATTCTTTCCCGGGGCGATCCCTTCCTGAAACGAGAGCTTCAGCTCAAGACGTGGCACGCACTTCTTCTTGTCCAATGCAGTGGCACATCCCGGCAGCATGGAGGCCGCGGCCAAGGCAGCTGATCCGATCGCCGCTGACGAGAGAAAATGTCTTCTGTTCATATATTTCTTGTTAAATTACTTGTTCGCAGATATGGCGAAGATACAATTAAAAACTGAAAATATCACTTCTTTCGGGTAAACTATGTCAATCCGACATTTGTACGCATTACACGATCGTGAATTTTGTTTAATTCATTAAATAAAAATAGCAGATTATTTGCAAACCAATTAAACAATCGATATATTTGCGTTCTAACAATCATTGAACATGGACAAGCTGGTATTAAAACAGATTCTTCGTGACAATCAAGAAGAAGTGGAGCGCTACGTGGTGTTTCCACGAGACGTTCGTCTTGACAAATTTCCTTGCTATGTTCTTGTCGGAGTACGGAGAGCCGGGAAGTCCTACATGCTCTATCACAGAATCCAACAACTATTGGCTGAAGGGCATGGATGGGATGAGATCCTTTATCTGAACTTCGAGGACGAGCGGCTTGAGAATTTCACTTCCGAAGATTTCAATCGACTGCTGGAATGCCATCAGGAAATGTATGGCAAACGTCCTATGCTTTTTCTCGATGAGATTCAGAACATCGAAGGATGGCATAAGTTCGCACGACGAATGGCCGACTCCAATTATACAATACTCATCACCGGTTCAAATGCAAAGATGCTCTCCGGTGAGATCAACACCACACTAGGTGGTCGATTCCTGACCTCAGAGATTTACCCCTACAGCTTCAAAGAATATCTTGACGCACACAGAATCCCATGGGACGAAAATGATATTATCTCAACCGAAGGACGAGCAAAGGTTGTTCGTTGTTTTGACGAGTACTTGCATTACGGTGGTCTGCCAGCGTCAGCCATGATGCCGGCAAAACGAGACTATCTCAGCAGTGTTTACCAGAAGATCTACATGGGGGACATCATCGCGCGGAACAATATCACCAATGTGGCCGGGATCCGGATCCTTGTCAGGAAAATGGCGGAAAGCGTGTGCCGGCCTATTTCCTATAACCGCGTCAATAACCTCTTGTCAAGTGTAGGCGGTAAACTCAGCCTCGCGACAACCATCAAGTATGTGGAATATTGCGAAAACGCATGGTTGCTCATGCGCGTCAGAAACTATGCGACAAGCCTGGCGGACAAAGAAAGCAACTGCAAGTACTATTTCATTGACACGGGCATTCTTGGCTTGTTCCTCATCGACAAAGACACCATGCTTCTGGAAAATCTTGTCGCTCTCCAGTTGTTCCGCATCTATGGACATGACATGGACAATGAGCGGGTGTTCTTTTACAAGACAGGTTATGAAGTTGATTTCTACGTCCCGGAAGATGAACTGGCCATTCAAGTCAGCTATTCTTTACTTGACGATGAAACAAGAAAGCGTGAGACAGAGGCTCTCAGCAAGTTACCGGGTCATCTGTCTTGCCGCAGACGCTTGATTCTCACTTACGACGATGAGAACAGCATCACTGACAAGCATGGAACCATAGAAGTGTTACCAACCTGGAAATGGCTGTTGGATTCCCGATACATCAAAAAGGGGTGACCAAAAAAGCTTCTTTAGTCACCCTCTTAATATGGTAATTATTGACGCAAGATCCTTACTTTCCAGTTCCCGGGACCGGGACAGTGTACTTGCTCATGTCCATCTTGCCGAGTTCAAGCTTCTCCGGAAGGTAATCCAGAGCGGCGGCGCTGATCTCGTCCCAGGTGATGGTGTTGCCGGTGTAGGCCGACTCACGGCCCATAACGCCGCAGAGAGAAGATATGCCACACTCGCCGGCCTCCACATGAGCCTCACCCTTACGGATGTGGTTCACCCAATCCACATGCTCAAGCACGTACGGATTGGTCTGCTTGTACTGAGCCTTCTCCGCCTCGAAGTCAAACTGCCAGAGGACATTGCCCTGAAGATCACGGATGGCGAAATCCGCCGAGCTCCAGTAGCCCTTCGTTCCGTGGACACATTCGCCGATGTTGGTCGAGCAACCGTCGATCTGACGCGACATACTGTGCAGATGGACGCCGTTCTCATATTCAAAGTCAATGCTGAAGTTGTCGTACTGGTCGCCGGTGACACGGCGCTGACGGCTGCCGAAACCGGTCGCCTTGATAGGGTGCTTACCGATCATCCAGTTAAACACATCGATGTTGTGGACATGCTGCTCGACGATGTGGTCGCCTGAGAGCCACTTCCAGTTGACCCAGTCACGGATCATCCACTCCATGTCGCTCCAGCCCTGCTGACGCTCCTTGTACCAAAGCATTCCCTGATTCCAATAGACGTTGCCGCCGGTGATCTCGCCGATCATTCCTTCCTGGATCTTCTTGAAAGACTCCACGTAAGGTCTCTGATGGTGACGCTGGGTTCCTGTCACCACGCTAAGTCCCTTGGCCTCAGCCTGTTTCGCCGTCGCCATGATCTGACGGTAACCTTTCGCATCAACGGCGATAGGCTTCTCAAGAAACGAGTGAACGCCCTTCTCGGTGGCGTACTGGAAGTGAGCAGGACGGAAGACCGGCGGAGTGGCGACAATCACCATGTCCACACCGGAATCAATGACCTGCTTGTAGGCATCGAAGCCTGTGAAGCAGTGATCTTCAGGAACTTCCTGATTCCATTTGGTCTTGAGGTTTTCGCGAAGGCCGGTCAGACGATCAGCAAAGACATCGCCCAAGGCCGTGACCTTGATCCCGTCGGCGGCATTCAGCAGATCCTCAACGGCTCCGCTTCCACGGCCGCCGCAACCGATCACGCCGACCTTAAGTTCCTTTCCGTCGATGGCCTTGTCAGGAAGTTCAGGAACATAATACTCGCCCGGTTGTCTGAGGGGTGTCATCTTGCCGGATTTGTCACCACTTGCGCAGGCGGACAGCAGGACACTGCCGCCTATCAGACCTACACCGATCTTGGCGCTCTTGCCAAGAAAGGATCTTCTGTCCATTTTGTTGCTCATTTTATTGATAGTCTTTATGTTATTTAATTATAAAATTCCATCGGGAACATCGCACACAACTCTGAAACCGATACCCTTGATGTCAGAGTACCACCAGATGCTCTTCGGATTCTGCGGGTCAGTGCGGAGCCAGTCATCAGTCTTGGTGTGGGCTCTGGCGGCGCAGCGGACAAGCGAGGCGTCATCTGAATATGCCCCGCCGCGGACCACGAACTCATCGCCGCTCTCCGGACCCTTCGGATCAAGCGCGCCGTCGGCGATCCTTGAATATGCATCCGCGGCATAACGGTCGGAGCAATACTCCATGACGTTGCCCAGCATATTCTTAAGCCCGAACGGGTTAGCCCTCACTTCGGAAGGTTCCTGTGTCTTGCCGAAACTGTCCTCCGAATAGACCACATAACTTGCGATCGAGGTGGTGTCAGCCCCGAACAGCCTGTTCCAGAAAGTTTCTTTTGAATATTTCTTCGGACTTCCCTCGAAGAAGTACGGGGTCTGGGTGCCGCCACGGGCGGCATATTCCCACTCCGCCTCGGTCGGAAGGCGGTAGTTGCGTCCCGTCTTGAGCGAAAGCCACTGGCAGAAGGTTTCCGCCGCATAGTGAGTCATCGTGATCGCCGGCCTCTCGCCCATTCCCCAGCCCTGGTCCGGGAATCCGAACGGTGGGGTCGGACCGCTGACCGCGTCCACATCCGGACGGTTGTTGTTGGCGAAGATTTTCTCCGGCGGGGTTCTGCCCTCTGACATTGTTTCGTTGTAAAAAGCCCAGAACTGATGCCAGGTCACCTCGACCTCGCCCATGAAGAACGGAGATATTCTTACTTTTTTCCGAGGCCCTTCGTCCGCCGAGCGGAACGGCTCGTTGTCCGGACTCCCGATCGTGAACTCGCCTCCCGGAACAGCGACCATCCTGATCGCGGCTGTCGTACCGGGAACCGTTTCCGTGAAGTTCGCGAATGAAGCCACCACAGCCACGCTGTCGTACTTTTCACCGCCTCCCGTGTCCATCACCTTGCCTTCCAGCCTCTTATGTTCGTAGCCTGGCATGTCGTGGCCAGTGTTCAGATGGCAGCTGATGCACTGGAGATTCAGTTTCCTGGCGTTCTCCTCATAGTAGAGATGAGCAGTGATGCCGTCATCCGTGATTCCGGTCGGGAAAAGATTGACGTGACACTTCTCGCAGGATTCGTTGTAAACGATTTTTGATCCGTGCTCAAGGGTTCTTTTTGAGTCCCAATTGATTTCGTCCTTATCCTTGGTCATCTTGGCCCACAGATCCTTGGCTCCCATCCTGGCCTTGATCATGTAGTAGCGAAGGTAGCCGTTCTCTTTCGGAGGAAGATGGCAGGAGGCGCAATCCGTCACCACACCGCTCTCGCTGTTGTAGTGCTCGGACTTCTTCCAGTCCGCGTCAGCCTGCTCGTGGTAGTGGCAGCTCATGCAATACTCATTGGTGGAAGTGCGGCTCATCGCCCCTCCGACCGCCAGCATGGCGCACACACCGATCGCCAGCCCACCAAGGCCAGCGAATATTATCACTTTCTTTCCGCCTCTCATAGTCGTTCCGAAACCTGTTAAAAACAAATCTTGTAAATTTACGCAAAACCTTTCAGACTGCAAATTTTTTTGACTTGTGTTCCTCGGGGATTTTCTTACCCCCCCCGTCAGACAACGTTGCAACCTGACAACAGATGCGGACATTGACTGCCGCATCTTAAGCGTGATCACTTAGAAGCTGTTTTGAATTGTTTGAAATGTTCTTTGAGGTGAAAAATCTTCAT
>OLPR01002225.1_pt1 | contig 14586 bp, 16 predicted proteins | sample 1672761 | NCBI WGS metagenome assembly OLPR01 (sample SAMEA3136721, study PRJEB25190) | human gut metagenome | biome: human gut; feature: human-associated habitat; material: faeces | place: Austria | collected 2013 | reverse complement strand
AATCGCGCGAAAGGGAGTCCAGAGGGTCGAAGACCCTTTGGTGGGGTCAAGGGGCGAAGCCCCTTGCGGCTTCTGGTCAAAAAAGAAAAATTTTTTTGCAAAAGCAGCAGGAGTTTTCGAGGGAGCGTCGAAATATATAAGCACAAGGACAGAGAAAGGACGTGATGCCGATGGCGCATCAGAATCAGCGGAAGCGCTGACAAGTGTCCATGTGCTTCCGCAGGAATTATCAACTGCGAAAGGAGCAACTGATTTTATGAAGTTGACGATTTATGCGAAGAATATGACGGTTTCTCCCCATGTGACCCGCCGCATTGAGAAAAAGACGGAGCGCATGGGCCGCTATCTCCTGCCCGATACGGAAATGCAGGTTCGGCTGAGCAAGGAACCCAAGCGCGATATTCGCACCGTCGAAATCACCGTCCCCATGGGCAATGGCGTTATCCTCCGCTCGGAGGCCTCTGAGCCCGAAAACCTCTTCCTCGCCATTGATCAGGCGCTGGCGAAGATGGAACGTCAGATTCACCGCCACCGCTCGAAGCTCGACAAGCGCATCCGCGACGATGCTTTCGCCAGCAATGAGCTGGAATTTATCGAGGATGAGGACGCTGCGGCGGAAGAGAGCGTGCCGGAAATCGTTCGCCGCAAGACCTTCCCCGTGCGTCCGATGTCTGTAGAGGACGCCGCTGTTCAGATGGAAATGCTGGGACACAGCTTCTTCGCGTTCGTCAACGCCGAAACCGAGGAAATCAACGTGTTGTATCAGCGCAAAGACGGAAAACTGGGCTTATTGGAGCCGGAAAACTGAGGAATCTCTGACTTATTCGGCAGTCATCTGGCGAATGTCTTTTCCGCCATCTGCTGCTTGACAAAATCTCGATTTACCTCCAGTAAACCTTCGATTTTGTCAATTGCATCTGACGAAAAATTCATCCACCATCTGACCACCTCATTTCATCAGAGCTTCCTAACGCTCCCCGTGGGCGGTGCGAGCCGCCTGCCCAGTCCATGCTGTCTGAGCCTTGAAACATATAGGTCAACCCCGACAATTGCATAACGAAGAGCCTGCTGCAAGCGGATTGCGGCAGGCTTTTTTTGCGTGCAGGCGGATGATGCAGAAATGCAGACAAAAATTCGCCGAAATATGCAGAATCAGCAGGAAAATCGGTGCGCCATCGCGAATTTTTATGGAAACATGCCGCAAGGAGGTTGAACATGCAGCATTATCTTTTCGTTCATTTTCGGGAGAAAACATCCCCTGACGGCGAACAGGTGCACTTCGCCATCAGCCGCGACGGATTCCACTGGCAGGCGCTCAACGGCGGACATCCTGTCCTCTGGGCATACTATGGCGACCGCGGCGTGCGCGACATGACCATCATCCGTGACCACGCATCCGGAAAATTCCACATTTTCGCGACTGACCTCAGCCTGTCCTACGGGATGCGCAACCAATATCAGCACTCATGGCGGAATATCGGGCTAAACGGCAGCAGAGATTTGGCACACTGGGTCTCCGATGACCTCGTACATTGGTCGGAGGAGGAAATGGTGCGCTTCGGCACGGACGACATGGGCTGCGTCTGGGCGCCTGACGTGATTTTTGACAGCGAGCATGGCGAATATCTCGTGCACTGGTCGTCGAAGCACCGCTGCAACAACTTCGGAAATATGGCGATTTACGGTAGCCGAACAAAAGATTTCGTCCATTACAGCGAACCGGAATTGATTTACCGCAAGCCGGACAGCAGCATCATCGACTCCGCCATGTACGAGGAGAAGGGCAAATTCTACCTTTTTGTGAAAAGCAGCCCGAACCCGGACAACTTGCTGCTGCTTGTCAGCGACCATGTGAATGGAAAATTCGAGCGCGTGGAAGGCTTCGATGATTCGATGGGTGCGCAGACGAAGGGCATGTACGAAGCGCCGACCGCCGTCAAACTCGCCGACGGCCGCTGGTGCCTGTTTGCGGATTTCTACGGCGCGGGCTGCGCGGGGCAGGGGTACGTTCCGTTCGTGTCGGATGACCTGACGAAGGGCGTTTTCACCCGCGCAGATGAGGCTTTCCATTTTCCCTACGGCTTTAAGCACGGCACGATTCTGCCGATTACGGAGGAGGAGTACGAGCGGATGCTGGCGCGCGACTGGACAGACGTGCCGGACTTGCGGTAAACCCCTATATTTCGCCGGATTTTGACGAAAATCGGTTGACATGCCCCCCGCAAACTGCTATCATGGACACTGGCTGCGTATGGAAATGCGCAAACCGGGGAAAAATCAATCAGACAAATGGCGGGAATGCCCGCGGTTGAGGTGCTTTCATGTTAGACATCCAGCATTTGTCCTTTGCCGTCACGAATGAGGCGGTGGGAAAGGAAATCCTCCATGATATTACGCTGACGGTGGACAGCGGGCGTTTTGTGGTCATCACCGGGCCGAACGGCGGCGGAAAATCGACGCTGGCGAAGATGATTGCCGGCATCGAGAAGCCGACGGCAGGCAAAATTCTGCTCGACGGCACGGACATGACCGACCTGTCTATCACCGACCGCGCCAAACTCGGCGTCAGCTACGCCTTCCAGCAGCCCGTGCGCTTCAAGGGCATCACCGTGCTGGATTTGCTGCGGATTGCGTCGGGCAAGCGCCTATCGGTCAGCGAAGCGTGCGCGATTTTGTCCGAAGTGGGGCTTTGCGCGCGGGATTATGTAAACCGTGAGGTAAACGGCAGCCTGTCCGGCGGCGAACTCAAGCGCATTGAGATTGCAACGGTGCTCACGCGCGGCACGCAGCTGTCCGTGTTTGACGAGCCGGAAGCGGGCATCGACCTGTGGAGCTTCCAGAACCTCATCAGCGTTTTTGAGCGGATGCGGCAGGTGCGCAGCGACCGCACCATCCTCGTCATCAGCCATCAGGAGCGCATTCTGAACATTGCGGATGAAATCATTGTGCTGGCGGAAGGGAAAATCGTCAGCCACGGCAGCCGCGCGGAAATTCTGCCGACGCTGCTGGGCACGCCGTCCGCCGTCAGCGCGTGCGCACAATTGGAAAAGACCACCGGGAAGGAGGGCAACTGCTGATGAGCGAGAAGATTACGGCTGTTCAGCGCAGACTTCTGGAAGAAGTGGCGGATTTGCACGGCGTGCCGGAGGGCGCGTACAACATCCGCGCGAATGGGCATTTGGCGTCGCGCCAGACGACGGCGAACATCAGCATCGAGTCCAAGACGGATGTGTCCGGCATCGACATCCGCATCAAGCCCGGCACGGTCAACGAGAGCGTGCACATTCCGGTCGTGCTGAGCGAAAGCGGCTTGAAGGAAATGGTCTACAATGATTTCTACATCGGCGAGGGCAGCGACGTGCTGATTGTCGCGGGCTGCGGCATCGACAACTGCGGTTCGCAGGATTCCCAGCACGACGGCTTGCACCGCTTCTTTGTGGAGAAAAACGCGCACGTCCGCTACGTCGAAAAGCACTACGGTTCGGGCGACGGCGCGGGCAAGCGCCTGCTGAATCCCGGCACGGAGGTGCATCTGGCGCAGGGCAGCAGCATGGAGATGGAAATGGTGCAGATTCGCGGCGTGGACAGCACCATCCGCACAACGACGGCGGAGCTGGAAGCCGGTGCGCGCCTTGTCGTCCGCGAACGCCTGATGACCCACGGTGACCAGAAGGCGGAAAGCATCTACGTCGTGACGATGAAGGGCGCGGGCAGCAGCGCGGATGTGGTGAGCCGCTCGGTTGCCAAGGACAACTCGTGGCAGAAGTTCGACAGCCGCCTTGTCGGGCAGGCCGCCTGTTCCGGCCACACGGAGTGTGACGCGATTATCATGGATCACGCGAAGATTCTTGCCGTACCGCAGCTCGAAGCGGACGACCTCGACGCCGCGCTGATTCACGAAGCCGCCATCGGCAAGATTGCGGGTGAGCAGATTATCAAGCTGATGACCCTTGGGCTGACCGAGCAGGAAGCGGAAGAGCAGATTATCAGCGGGTTCTTGAAGTGAAAATAAAGAACTGACAAGCGCATGCAGCTTGCCAGTTCTTTGTTATCTACAATCTTTACACCATGATTGATTGCGGATTTCGCCAGAACCCATTCTCCGAAAACCAAATTCACTCAAAGGTTTTTCTTTTCCACAATGAGGACAAATTCTGGTGGGTTCACTACCATTATAGCCGTGGGACTGAATAATGGGTTTGTCGCTGTTAGAAGAATTACCTTGTCTCCCAAACATAAAAATCCGTCCACCTTTCAAATTACTTAAATAGCATGGAGAAAATGTTGTTTTCCATGTCAGCAATGTTATAAAGAGTCGGCAAAACATTGAAAGTTTCTTCAAGGTTTCGACGGGCACTTTTCCAACCGCCGCCATCGGTTATCCAAACGAATTTAAATCCCTGGATTGCTTTTGATTCTTCCGCAATCATTTTATAGCTTCTTGCGGTTTCGTTCAGTTTGGAGCCACCAGTTGCATAGAAGTTTGTTTCAATGACATAGACACAGGAAGCAGACTTTACAACAAAATCCCAACGCTTTGTGGATGTTCCTTCTGCGGAAATAGCGGAAAGATCAATACCCCACCTGCGTTCAATTTCCGTTAAATACATTTCCTTGTAGTATTCGATGCCGACTTGCTTTAAATAGATTTCCACTAAGTCTTCCATCTGATGACCGCCACGATTTTTTCGTCCGTTGGAATCTAATCCGACCTCAACACCAGTAACGTAATCATATAGATTACTAATAATGTGATTTTGAAGCATATCGAAAAGTCCCGTATGTTGCATAAAATACTTATACTCTTCAACGGTCTGAACTTTCTTATCGAACTGATAGTTGAGAGCGCTATTTTTATCTTGACAGTAGATTTCATTATCACGAACTGCGAGTAGGATTGGAATGGCTTGGAGACACTCTGGGTATTTGGAAATGACAGCATCAAAATCTGTTTCAATGTTCTTAGAGCCTACAAGAGAATTGAGAATGCTGATTTCAATTTTCAGATGTTCAACATGTTCATAAATTTTTTCAAAATCGGTATAGTATTCATAACCGTTAATTGAAGCTCTGAACGTAGACAACCATTGGGAAAAATTTCGTGTATTCATTCGTTCTCCAACCTTTCTACTGATAAGTGCAAGTATTCTATATTGTTATCAATTCCAATATAGTTACGCTTCAAATGCTTGCAAGCAACACCTGTCGTAGATGAACCGCAAAAAGGGTCTAACACGACATTATTCTCGACCGTTGATGCCAACAAAATCCGCTCCAGTAAATAGACGGGCTTTTGTGTGGGATGCTTTCCAAAGCGTTTTTCTGAGAAGGGTGTTAACCCACCAGTCCAGACATCTTTCATTTGTTTTCCACCGTTTGTTTCTTTCATTAGTTCATAATTAAAGAAATGCCGCGCTCCTTTCTCTGCTTTCTGTGCCCAAAGTATTGTCTCTGTACTATGTGTGAAACAGCGGCAAGCCAGGTTGGGTGGCGGATTTGTTTTCTGCCAAGTTATGTTATTTATTATTTTGAATCCCTCCTGCTCAAGTGCCATACCGACAGAATAAATGTTGTGCATACTTCCGCTAATCCAAATAGTTCCGTTCAGTTTCAACACACGGTGACACAGTTTAATCCAACGTCTGTTAAAATTGTGCTTTTCATCAACACTTCCGATTCTATCCCAATCTCCTTTGTTGACAGAAACTACCTTTCCTGCTCTGCACGATATTCCGTCATTTGAAAGAAAGTAGGGGGGATCGGCGAATATCATATCTATCTTTTCTGGTAACATTTTTTCTAATGCTTCAAACGTATCTGAAAGGTATAGTGCTGCATTAGTATTACAGTAATAGGGGCGTAATCCTTCAAAAAATTTTCCCATATTAATAATTAGTTATTAAAACTTCCTTTCCTGTTCTTTTATCTGCATTTCTATTGATCATGCGCTTTACATCAAGCGACTGGATATTGTATTCATTATATAACGAACGCACTAAAGGAACATCATTATTTGATAACATCACTTTTGCACCGATTTTATCTAAGTGCTTATACAGAGCAGCCAGTCGTTCATGGTCTCTCAAGGAAAAACCACCAGCTGCGTAATCTGTAAAGGAGGCAGTAATACTTTCGGGAACATATGGACTATCAAAATAAACGAAATCTCCGGATTTTACTGGTTCACAGGCTTTTTCAAAATCATAGCATGTTATGGTAATATCATGCTTCTGCAAATATTTGGAAATGGCTCTGATGTTATTCTCATCAATGGACTTTCCATTAACTTTATTATTATAGGGGACGTTAAATAAGCCTTTATTATTGACACGGTATAGTCCGTTGAAACAATGCTTGTTAATCCATATCATAAGTGCAGCAGAATCAACATCGCAGTCACGATGTAAAATCTTTGCGTTATACTGTTCTCGAATTGAATAGTATAGTTCTTTTGTGCAAGGTACAGTATCCAGTTCGTTAACTTTTTTGATAACGCTATCGGCGGCAAGTTTTAATTGCGTATAGAGATTTACGAGTTGTTCATTTATATCGTTCACATACGCTTGTGCCGGAGAAATACCCAATAATACAGAGGCACCACCGATAAATGGTTCGTAGTAATTGTTAAAATCGGCAGGCATGCTATCTGCAATATATTCCAAAATCTGCGATTTTCCACCTGCCCATTTAAGAATAGGGGACATTTTTTTATCAAACATTTTATCAATGCTCCTCTTCTTTAAATATCCGCGCAGTGGATAGTAACACATGCTCGGAAATAGATACCCATATTTTATTATATCCCAACTTCGTTAATACTGCAATATAAAACTCCAAATTTCTTCCGTGGTGTTAGAGTAAAATCCCCCGTTTCCCTTGCCTTTTTGTCCATTTTCGCCTATAATACAACCAGAAAATCGCCTTTCCCGCCATCGGCAGGAAGAAAGGAAGCCATATGTCTGACCGCACCTTCGCCACCCATCAAATCCGCCGCGCCGTTCCCGTCCCGACGCTGTGGGACTTTGCTGCCCTTGACACCACCGCACCCGTCCCCGCGCGGCTGCCCGTCCCCAGCGCATGGGAGCTTGTCCCTGCGCTCCACAACTACCGCGGGCGCGCGCACTACACGACCCGCATTCGCTGCGGGGGTAATATCCGCCTGTCCTTCGGCGGCGTGTCCTTCCGCGCACGCGTCCTGCTGGATGGCAATGAAATCGCCCGGCACTACGGCGCGTTCACCGCGTTTGAGACAGTCGTGCGCCGCCTGCCGGAAGGCGAACATACGCTGACCGTCGAGGTGGACAACCGTTTCGGGGAGGATTCCGCCCTGCACGTTCCGAATGACTACTATTCTTATGGCGGCATCACGCGCCCGGTCGTCATTGAGCAGCTGCCGGACGTGTTTGTGGAGAGTGTCGGTATCACGACGAAGCGCGCGGCGGACGGCTGGACGGCGGATATTTCCGCAGCCATCCGCAATCTGGCGGATGAAGACGCATCGGCGGATGTCACCCTCACCCTTGCCGGGCAGACGTTCACCCAAACCGCGCACATCCCGGCGGACAGCACCGCCATCATCCGCATTCCCGATGCGCATTATGCGGATGTGACCGCGTGGACGCCCGACACGCCCGCACTTTACGCCCTCCGCGCTGAAATCCGCGAAGGAAATCAAGTGCTGGATGACCTGATTGACCGCGTCGGCTTCCGCGAAATCAGCATTTCCGGAATGGATCTGCTGCTCAACGGCGAGAAGCTCCGCCTGATGGGCTTCAACCGGCCACGAGGAGTACGGCGCGTTCGGCTGCGCGGTGCCGCTGCAGGCCATGGCGCAGGACATCCTGATGATGAAGGACATGGGCTGCAACTGCGTGCGCACCTGCCACTACCCCAATGCCCCACGATTCCTCGACCTCTGCGACGAAATGGGGCTGCTGGTGTGGGAGGAGGCGCACGCGCGCGGCTTGCAGGAAGAGCAAATGCGCAACCCGAACTTCATGCCGCAGACAAGGCAGTGCGTGCGCGAAATGGTTGCCCAGCACCGCAATCACCCGTCTATTTTCATCTGGGGCTGCCTGAACGAGTGCGCGGACAACTGCGATTACGGCGCGGACTGCTATCGCGAAGTCTATGCGCTTCTGCACGACTTGGACGCGTCCCGCCCGATGACCGCCGCGCTCTTGGAGCGCCCCGGCAGCCGCGTCTATGGCGACAGCGACGTGGTGAGCGTGAACATCTATCCGCAGTGGTACCACAACACGCCCGTGGCGGAGAGTCTGGCGCAGAAACTCAAGGAAATCCGCGAGCACGGCGGGGCAGGGAAGCCCGTCATCATCAGCGAAATCGGCGCGGGCGGCATTTACGGCTACCATGACCCGCTGGGCGAATCGAAGTGGTCGGAGGAGCGGCAGTGCACAATTCTGCGCGATCAGGTGGAGGCGGTGCTTAAGAACCCGGCGTGCAGCGGCGTGTTCCTGTGGCAGTTCGCGGATTGCCGCGTGACGGAGGAATGGGCGATGCACCGCCCGAAAACGCACAACAACAAGGGCGTGGTGGACGAGTATAGAAGACCCAAGATGAGCTATGCGGCGGTGAAGGAGCTGTTTCAAAAGCAGAAAGGGTGAAGAAAGCCATGGAGATGTTTGATAAAATCAAGCATGATATTGAACAGGATTACTATCGGGAGCATTATCCAAACGATGGACAGCGTTTTATCGCGTGGTATCTGCGGAATATTCATAATCTCGATATTCATGAAGCAAAAGACTGCATTACTGATGGTGCGGGTGATAAGCAGATTGATGCTATCTATATAGACAATCAATCCAGCACCATTTACATTATGCAGGGAAAATTCTATGCAGGCAGCACGCTGGACAGCGAACCGCTTCGGGAAGTTCTGTCAGCGTGGATACAAATTAAAGACTTGCCGCATCTGCAAGAGGGCGCGAATCAGAAGCTGAAAATCAAGATTAGCGAAATGGCAACCGCTTTGGAGGATGATTACGAAATCTGCTTTGAGCTGATTACAACGTCTGCCTTGACGGATGCAGCAAAATCGGATTTAGAGGCGTTTCAGAAAGAATTGGCGGAAAGCGACACGTTGTCTGCAAATCTGGTCATTGTGGATAATGATACCTTGGCGTTTAAGTACAACGAAGCAATGAACAAAAACCGCCCATATATCAACCATGGGTTTTTCTTGGAGCAGGGCAAGTACATGGAACTGCTGATAGGAAGCACGAAAGCGGTAATTGCCGCACTGCCGCTGAGAGACTGCGTCAAAATACCGGGGATTAAGGATGGCAGCTTGTTTCGCAAGAATGTGCGACAATCGCTTGGAAACAGCAATAAGGTTAATAAAGCGATTGCGCAGACAATTAAGAAAGATGCAAGAGACTTCTTCTTCCTGCACAATGGCATTACGGCAATTTGCTCCCATATGGAATTGAAAGGGAATCATCTATCCGTCAAGGAACTCAATGTGGTTAATGGCTGTCAGTCGCTCAGCACCATTTACAGCTCCAGCGAGACCGCGAAGAAGGCGACGGATGCGTACATTCTTTTCCGATTCTATGAAATCAGCGAATCCGACCGTGCCGACAAAATCAGCACGTCAACCAACAGTCAGAGCGCCGTCAAAGCCAGAGACTTGCGAAGCAATGATAAATCAGTGCTGGCGCTGAAAAAGGCTTACGAGCAATTTTACCCGGACGGCTATTTCATTACGAAACGCGGCGAAAAAGTTGATAAGCTGAAATATAATGATGCAAATGTCGTCAATTTGACGGACTTGGGAAAGCAGCTTATTGCATGGCAATCGCAGCGCCCGACGATTTCTTACAGCGAGACTAAAATCTTCGATAAGTATTTTGACCAACTTTTTCATCGCCCCTATTCGCCTGAAAATGTTCACGCACTGCATGTTATTTTCGACAGCGTATATAGCAAATGGAACGCAGACAATCCGATGGGGCTGAATGTAACGCTGCTTTCCATGAAAGCGTATGCGCCATATCATCAATTTTTCGCTGTCTCTGTGATTCTTGGCGAAATCAACAATATGCCCAATGACAGCGTTCCGATTGCCGCCATTGCGCTTGAAAAACTTATGGGAAGCGGCACGCTTGATAACGTGATTGAAATTGCGGGCGCCTGTCTCGGAACCGCCATGGATGCCGCATCGTCGGAAGTGACGGAAAACGGGAAAATTTTTGTTCCACAGAATTGGATAAAATCAAAAACATCGCTGAAAGATATTCGCAGCGCCGTGAAGAACTATTTCAACATTCTGCGCTTTACGCCAGTCGGCAAGCAAATGCTTGAACAGCTTCGCAGCGGCTTGAAAATGAATGCTGCCGATTTTGAAGCACGCTGGACAGCAGACTGAAGCTGTTTTTGCGTAAAAAATTTCTCTACCCACTGAAAAAACAGTTGAAAAACAGGCGTACTTGTGGTATAATCAGCAAGACTACGCACCTTTGTCCTGCGGTCCTTGTGCTGCGGATGCAGTGAGTCGCCGCGAAGGGGCAGAGGGTGGGTGAAGGCATAGCCCGCAATCAAGCGAGGCAGCCCGAAAAACAAGGAGGAAAACAACTATGGCAGTCATTTCCATGAAGCAGCTCCTCGAAGCTGGCGTCCACTTTGGTCATCAGACCCGCCGCTGGAACCCGAAGATGGCGCAGTACATCTTCACCGAGCGCAACGGCATCTACATCATCGACCTGCAGAAGACCGTCCGCAAGATCGACGAAGCGTACGCGTTCGTCCGCGACACCGCCATGCAGGGCAAGACGATCCTGTTCGTCGGCACGAAGAAGCAGGCGCAGGAATCCATCGAGTCCGAAGCGAAGCGCTGCAACATGTACTATGTCAACAACCGCTGGCTGGGCGGCATGCTGACCAACTTCCGCACCATCCAGACCCGTATCCGCCGCCTGAACGACATCGACAAGATGGAGCAGTCCGGTCAGTTCGACCTGCTGCCCAAGAAGGAAGTCATCCAGCTGAAGGCGGAGCGCGAAAAGCTCAAGCAGAACATCGGCGGCATCCGCGAGATGAAGAAGCTGCCCGGCGCGCTGTTCGTTGTGGACCCGCGCAAGGAACACATCGCTGTGACCGAAGCCCGCATCCTGAACATCCCGATCGTTGCGATCGTTGACACCAACTGCGACCCGGACGAAATCGACTACGTCATCCCCGGCAACGACGACGCCATCCGCGCGGTCAAGCTGATCGCCGGCAAGATGGCTGACGCTGTGCTGGAAGGCAAGCAGGGCGAGCAGTCCGCTGAAGAAGCGCCCGTGGAAAAGACCGAGGCGTAATCCCTCGCAAACCCGTTTCAACATCGAAAAAGATTTGGAGGATGAACCTTATGGCGAATATCACTGCTGCTCTGGTCAAGGAGCTCCGCGAGCGTACCAACGCGGGCATGATGGACTGCAAGAAGGCGCTTGTTGAATCCGACGGCGACATGGACAAGGCCATTGACTGGCTGCGCGAAAAGGGACTTGCGCAGGCCGCCAAGAAGGCTGGCCGTATCGCGGCGGAAGGCGCTGTTGTGGCGTACATGACGCCCTGCGGCTGCACCGGCGCGCTGGTGGAAGTCAACTGCGAAACCGACTTCGTTGCCAACACCGACAACTTCAAGAATTTCGCGAACGCCGTTGCGAAGCACGTCGCGCTGGCGAACCCGGCTGACCTCGACGAGCTGATGAAGCAGAAGTTCGTTGACGACGAGTCCAAGACCATCGAAGACATGGTTTCTGACGCGACCGTTGCCATCGGCGAGAAGATCACCGTTCGCCGTTTCGCCCGCTATGAGACCGAAGGCGTTGTGTCTTCCTACATCCACATGGGCGGCAAGGTCGGCGTTATGGTCGAAGTTGCGACCGATGAAGTCGGCAAGAATTCCGACCTCGTGAAGGAATTTGCCCACGACGTGTGCCTGCAGATTGCGGCTGCTAAGCCGGAAGCTGTCCGCCGCGAAGAAGTGGACGCCGACAAGCTGGCGAAGGAAGCCGAAATTCAGCGCGCGAAGGCGATTGAATCCGGCAAGCCCGAAAAGATCGTTGACCGCATCGTCGCGGGTCAGATCGAAAAGTACTACAAGGAAGTGTGCCTGCTTGACCAGCAGTTCGTCAAGGATGGCGACAAGACCATCACCTCTCTGATGAACGAAACCGCCAAGGCGGCTGGCACCACGCTGGACATCGTGCGCTACGTCCGCTTCGAGCGCGGCGAAGGCATCGAGAAGCGCAAGGACGACCTCGCGGCGGAAATCGCTGCGATGAAGAAGGCGTAATTGCGTCTCCATCCGCATAAATATCAGGGAGACTGCGGGAAAAATTCCTGCGGTCTTCCTTTTTTCTATCCTATTTTCTGCATTCATTATTGCCTTGTTTTCCTGCACCCTCTTGCCAAAAAGCGTTTGAAGGAGTAAAATAGAACGTGGGAAAAATGCCGAACGCGGCGACCTTTGCCGCTTGAGGGATGACAACTGAGGAGGAAATTTCATGGCTGTCTACAAACGTGTACTGCTCAAACTCTCCGGCGAGGCGCTGAAAACGGGCAGCGACCTGTTTGATTTCGATCAGGTGCATCGTGCCGCCGCCGTCATCCGCAAAATGGCGGATATGGGCACGCAGATTGGCATTGTCATCGGCGCGGGGAATATCTGGCGCGGCCGTCAGGGCCCGGCGGCGAACATGGACGCCGTTACCGCTGACCAGATGGGGATGCTCGGCACGGTTATCAACTGCCTGTGCATGGCGGACGCGCTGCGTCAGGCGGGCGTGGATGCCGTGGTGATGTCCGCCGTGGATATGAACCGCTTCTGCGAGCCGTTCAACGCCATGACCGCGCGGCGCTATCTGTCCGAAGGGCGCGTGGTGCTGTTCGCGGCAGGGTCGGGCAATCCGTTCTTCTCCACCGACACGGCGGTCGCGCTGCGGGCAATCGAAATGCAGGTGGATGCCATCCTGATGGCGAAGAACATCGACGGTGTGTACACCGCTGACCCGCACAAAGACCCGAACGCAACGCTGATTAAGGACATTACCTATCAGGAGGCGCTGCAGAAGGGCTTGAAGGTGATGGATGCGGCGGCGTTTGCGCTGTGCGCGGAGAATCATGTGCCGATGGTGCGCGTGTTCGGGCTGGATGTGCCGGAGAATTTGATTTCGGTGCTGGAAGGCAGCGATATGGGGACTTTCGTTCATCCCTAAGCGGATGAACCAGCGCTTTGGCGTCCCCGCGTAGCATAGTTGATTTCATTGGCATAGTGGGCTTTTGACCGGCTTCCAGAGGGCTTTCCGATCGCCCTCTGGACTCCTTCGGCTGCACTCCCATGTTACAGTTTGGTAATTGTAACTATTTTCGCGGATAAACACGCGGAAACTGTATGAGAGTGTGACCAACTGAATCGCGAAAAGGGTGTCGAGAGGGTCGAAGACCCTTCGCGGAGTCCAGAGGCAGAGCCTCTGGTGGGGTTTAAGGGGCAACGCCCCCTGCGTCTCCCCATTCTTGGATAAACACGCGGAAACTGTATGAGAGTGTGACCAACTCAATCGCGCGGAAGGGCAAGGGAGGAACTCCCTTGAAAAAAGCACTTGCCTTTTGAGAGAAAAAACAGTACAATAGAAATGGAATTTGTCCCCCGAAAAAAGGAGGTTATGAAACATGACTGTGAAGGAAATTCTGGATGCTTCCAAGGAGAAGATGTCCAAGAGCGTCGCCGTGTATCAGAACGAAATGACGAGTCTGCGTGCGGGCCGTGCGAATCCGCGCCTGCTGGACCGCATCATGGTGGATTACTACGGCACGCCCACGCCCCTGCCGCAGATTGGCAACGTCAACGTGCCGGAAGCGCGCATGATCGTCATCAAGCCGTGGGAAAAGAAGATGATTTCCGCGATTGAGAAGGCGATTCAGAAGAGCGATTTGGGGCTGAACCCGACCAACGACGGCGAAGTGGTTCGTCTGGTTTTCCCGGATTTGAACGAAGAGCGCCGCAAGGAACTGACGAAGATGGCGCGCAAGAGCGCCGAGGGTGCGAAGGTGGCTGTGCGCTCCATCCGCCGCGACGCCGTGGAACAGATTAAGAAGCTCAAGAAGGACTCCCTCATCACCGAGGACGAGCAGCGCAAGGCAGAGGACGATGCCCAGAAGATTACCGACAAGGCGATCAAGGACATTGACGGCATTTGCGCGGCGAAGGAAAAGGAAATCATGGAGGTCTAATCCCTCGATGGTGAACATGCCGAATGTGCTGGGGATGCGCCTTGAGGACGCATTGGCGGAATGCAGGGCGCAGGGCGTAGAGCCGGAAATCGTGATGACGCTGCCGCCGAAAGGGCGTGAGCAGGGGACGATTCGGGTCATCCGCGTAAAAGAAGGCGTCCTGACGGTCAGCCGCTTTGAGGACGAACTGTCCCCCGTAGTGCAATGAAATCAAGGCGATGCGCGGCCTTCCCGGCGGAAGTCTGCGCATTTCCTTTTTAGTATCCTATTCCCAGATTCACCTGCGCCAGCTGCTTGCGCCTTTTCCCTTCTGGCGTCCGTTCATTCCACTTAGCGTAGCGCTGC
>OLPR01002213.1_pt1 | contig 14652 bp, 15 predicted proteins | sample 1672761 | NCBI WGS metagenome assembly OLPR01 (sample SAMEA3136721, study PRJEB25190) | human gut metagenome | biome: human gut; feature: human-associated habitat; material: faeces | place: Austria | collected 2013 | reverse complement strand
GGGCCGTTCACATGTTGGTTTTCTTATGTTTTGGTGGTTGCGGAGCGGACTCTATCTACGGATGAAGGTAGAAAAAGAACTTGTGGATTCATTTGGAATCACAACTCACGACATGGATACACTAAATCAGATTATACAAAGAGCTTTTAGATGCGAAGAAACAGATCCTGACTATGAGCAAAAGAGGAAATTTCGAGTGTTTTTTACAAGTAGAAAGACACTTCTAAATGAATTTAATCATTTTGAAGGCAATATGAATATTTTTCAACCGGCGATAGATATTACTCAAGCAGCACTACAGAAAGAGATTACAGATATTGAATCTGAACTGGCAGCGGTCAGGTTATTTGCTGTAAACGCAATTACTTGATTTTTTGAAAACTAATAAACAGATTGGTTCCTGATTCATCTGAGCAATGATGTTTTTCCCAAAAGTCAAGTTAATAGTGCCTCAGCAGGAATGCCATATAGAACGGCATGGTTAGGATTTGTCCGGTGCGGCCAACATTATAATCACCCAGCTTGATGGCGCCGCCCACATGGTATTTCTCCGGATGTTTGAGCACCGTTTTTGCACTCTTGGTGTTTCCTGTGGAGGCTTTTACTTCCAACAGGGTGCTTTGGCCCGCGTATCGCATCACAAAGTCGATCTCCAGGCCGGAATCCTTATGGAAATAATAGAGCTTCCGGCCCATCTTTGCCAGGATATCGGCAGCGAGGTTTTCAAAAATGGCTCCTTTGTAGCCGTACAAATTGCCTTGCAGCACATCGAACTGTGTGCCGTCTTCCAGCATGGCGATCAGCAGGCCACTGTCCACCATATAGACCTTAAAAATATCCTGAATGGCGTTCCCGTCCAAGGGCAATTCCGGCAGCGTCAGATTGTAGCAGCGGCGAATAATGCCCGCGTCCTCGATCCACTGCAGGCTGCCGGCAAATTTGGACGCGGTCGCCCCTTTTTTCACCACGGAATACTGGAACTTTTTGTTCTCTTTGCTCAGCTGCCGGGGAATGGACTGAAAGCATTCGCGGATAAAGGGCTTATCCTTATCGTCGGCGTATTTGACCATGTCGTCTTCATAATCAGACAGGATCCCGCGCTGCAATTGTAGCACGGTATTCATCTGATGGGTATCCACAAAGGTTTGCACTACGGCGGGCATGCCGCCTACCACCGCATACTGCAGCAGCAGCTGACGGAGCTTTTCGTGCAGCGCCTCCGCTACAGGCGTTTCATTTTTCAGGCATTCGGTCAAATACTGGATCACAGGCGCTTCAATGCCGTTTGCCCACAGAAATTCTTCATAATCCATGGGATACATTTCTTCGATTTGCTCATAGCCCACCGGAATGGAGGCAGGACGTTTGCCGTAGCCTTTCACGCCCAGCAGGGAGCCTGTGCCAATCACGTCATACCGGCCATCCATGGCGAAAAATTTGAGCGCTGTCCTTGCCTCGGGGCACTCCTGGATTTCATCCAGAATGAGCACCGTTTTTCCCGCCTCAAAGATCGCTTCAGGCCCCAAAAGGGCGGAAAGCAACATGGTCAAATGATCCACTTCCAGGGACCCGGAGAAAACAGAAGCGTAGCTTTTATTTTCATAGAAATTCAGATAGATTTCATGGGCATAATTTTCCCGGGCGAACTGCCGGACGGAAAAGGTCTTGCCGCATTGGCGGCAGCCCTTGATGATGAGCGGTTTGTGCCCCTCCGTGTCCTTCCAGTTTTTCAGGATGCCCTCAATTTTACGTTTCAGCATAGCCAGCCCTCCTTTGATCACGATCATAGTATATGCAAAATCAAAATATTTTTCAAGGGACTTTTTTCCTTGCGCGAAATATTTTTCAAAGGAGTTTTACGAGTACCGAGAGGTTTTTTCAAGCGAGTTTCCGAGTTAAAGGCTCTTTGTATGAAAAAGCCGCCTCCGTGGAAGCGGCTTCGTTTTTATCCGTAGATCAGTTCTGCCAGGATGATTTCATCTGCTCGCTGTCGGATGCTGTTCATCCGGCCAATCCAAGCCAATTGATCCTTTGCTTTCAACTCTTCATCGACGCCTTCTGTCTGGGCTATCTGTGAGATGATTTGTTCCATTCGCCGTCGGCTGGTCTGGTCAATTTCTGCCAGGTGCTCATAAAGCTTACCGGATAGGATCAGGCGGGTATACAGCCCGGGACGATGCTCCTGGAGATAATTCAGGCGCATACGGCTATAGTGTCCAATGGTCTGACAGGGGATTTCAGGAAGTTCCAAGTTGGGGAAGTAATAGTCTCCATGTAAGGTATAATGAATGCCGTTTTCAATGATTTCTTTTTTCAGATTTGTCATGGTGATGACCTCCTCTTTCAGCTTATTTTGTTTGATAACCCGACCGAAAGAGGAGCAATGCAGCTCGTTTTCCGTACCCCAACGCTTACCCCAACCCGTACCCCAACCGGGGTTGTACGCGGTTGTTTTTCGTTGTTCGTGATTGTCAGAAAACCCTTGAAAAATCTACGTTTTTGGCTTCCATTGATTCAAGAAAACAGACCTATTTTCTCTTCGAGTCCTGTTGCGACCACCACATGCCTGGCAAGCTTGCTTGCCAGGTTTTTTTGAGGAGAGATACTTATGAAAACTGATGAATTGGATCAGCTTGTCGTTCATACAGAAACAAAAGATATCACACTGTCGCAACTTCGAGAGATGGTTGATGCTAATGATATTATTGTCAATCCCGAATATCAGCGTAACTATGTGTATGATGATAAACGAGCATCATTGCTGGTTGAGTCTATTTTAATCGGCATTCCGATCCCCATCATTTATTTATGCGAGGAAGATGATGGAATTTATTCCGTTATTGATGGTCAACAGCGGATTATGTCTTTTACCCGCTATTTGAAAAATGATTTTTCTTTATGTGGTCTGACCACCCTGAGCGCCTTAAACGGCCTTTTTTTTCGTGATCTGGATAAACCCATGCAGCGCCGACTCCGGGCAAAATCTCTCAAAGCCATTTGCCTCGACCGCGATTCTCAGGAGCTTAAATATGAAATTTTTTCCCGACTGAACCTCGGTGCAGTAAAACTGAAGGATCAGGAGGTTCGTAACTGTATTTTCCGTGTCAGTTTTAATTCAATGTTACGGCGCATTGCCGATACCGATGAAAACGTGAAAGCTCTTTTCCATTATACCGATAACTCACGTATGGAATTCGAAGAACGTATCTTGCGTTTTTTTGCAATGCGTGATTTTTATCATATTTCAGGTACTTTTAAGAATACCATGAATCAGTTTATGACCAAGCACCAAAATGATTCTGACGATGAAATTTATGAGATGGAAAATCAATACCGTTCAGTTATGGATACCATCAAACAGGTTCTCGGTTGCGAAGCGTTTTTCTTTCATGGTGAACGTGCAAGTAAGTTTAATGGCGCTGTTTATGATTCTATCGTAATTCCTTTTTCACTTTTTCCGAAGCGTTCGCTTCTACAACATGCCGATAAAATTCGGGATGGCATTTTCAACATGAAAGAAAACGATGCAGAGTACCGTGAAAATGTTTATGTCGGAACCAATGCAGGACGTCGTGTGCGCAGTAGAATCACAAAAGTCATCAATATCATTACTGGCTGCATAGACCCTTGTGAGATAGATATGCCTCGCACCTTTGATGAAAGCATTCGCCAGGAGCTCTTTCACCGCAATCCCGTTTGTGCAATTTGTGGAAATAAAATTCTAACCATAGAAGACTGCGAAGTTGATCACATCATCCCCTTCTCAAAAGGTGGTCCAACCTCGATTGAAAATACTCAATTAACGCATCGCACATGCAACCGAATCAAAAGCGATAAAATAAAAACTTTGCTAGATGTCAGTTTTGAGTCTGATGAAGGCAACTACTAAATAAAGCATAACACTCCCCCTCTCGTTCTAAAAAACAGTCTGACACGCTGGAACCTTTGATAGATTATAACAGTGTTTGGTATCCGACATAAGCTGATCCGTCCTTATTCGCCACGCCATAACGGCAAGGTCGAGCGCAGCCATCGCGAGGATCAGAAGCGCTTTTACTCCTGTCACGCCTTTTATTCTCTGGATGACTTTACAAAGCAACTCGCCGTCCATAACCACCGTTCTAACAACTTGCCCATGAGACCCCTCCGCTGGATGTCGCCCTCAAAGTTCACTGTCCAATATGTTTGACAAATCTACAATTGCACAGTTATGACATTTCCGACTGCAGGCCTCCGGCACGATCACGGCGGAGGCTGACATTAGCAAGGCCGAAATCGGTTCTCTGATCGGCCGCGCCTATCGCTGCACGCTTGCCGAAACGGTGGTTTCCGCTGTGACACTGAACGGTGCAAAGCTTGGTCCCGTCGGCGTGGAAATGAAGTAAAACCATAGCGGCTTTCCGGCGCTCCAGCTTGAGTTGGAGCGCCGGGGGTGAAGCGGCTCTCTATCAGGTGCAAATGCGCCCGCTACTGCACCCGGCAGAGGGCTGCGTCTCTTGTATCATGGTTTACTGGATTCGCCAGAAAGATTTCACTATGGATTTTCACAAAAAGAAGTAAAGTCAACGAGGACTCATGGCAGTATGATATGGATTACTGCCATGAGTCCGTTTTTCCCCAAATGCAGGCTGACTTTGACCGTTCAAGCGGCAAGGCAGCAGAAAAGTTTTTTGTTTGCGAAAAAAGGTACCATCGAAAAATTTTTTCATAGTAAGGGACATTCGCATGGGTTTTCCCGGAATAGCTCTATAGCGTTACTGTGCTTAGGAGCTTTACGGCATTCCGGGAAGCTGATCCAACACTTTCAGCCCTAAACCCTCCAAATACTGGCGGGCAGCCTGAAAGTGCTTGCTCCATGTCATCATTTCCGCGTTATGGGCGTCCACACCAATAATCGCCTCATTTCCCATCCGCGCGGCGATCTCCCAGAAGCAGGTAGTGGGGTAGCCAACGCCGTGATAGTTTCCAATGGCTCTATAGTGATTCCCCTGCAGGTTATACAAGCGTTTCATCCAGATCCGCGAAAAGGCCGAGGGGTGGCGTATCGGAGGAGAAGCTGCTTAACTTTTCCCGGCATAACCGATCCATTTTTCCATCGAAAAGACCCTGCCTCGTGCAGGGTCTTTCTTTTTTCAGAATATCCGTCAGGGCTTCTTCGTGGGCTTGGGCGTAGTGGTCGGCTTAGGGGATACGCTGGGCTCCGGCGTAGCGCTCAGACCCAGCAGCTCATCGTAGTCCGCCTGTAACTGTTCGGCAAAGGCCTGCAGTTCTTCGTACTCCGTCACTGCTTCCAGCGCCTTTTGCTCTGCGGCGGCAGTCTGCTCCTTAGCCAAAGCCAGCGCGGCTTCCGCTTCGTCCTTAACTTTTGCAGCAGTTTCGGCTTCCAACGTGCTGGCCTTGGCCTGAGCGATCGCATCCTCGGCCTGCTTTTGAGCCGCTTCCAGTTCCGCCGTCAACTGGGCGTTCGCGCCGGATATGGTTTCATGCTGGGCTTTCAGCTCCGTCAACGCGGCCTCTGCTTCGGAAAGCCGGGCCGTCAGATCGTCCACCTGTGCTTTCAGTGCCGCTTCCGTCTCGGCAGCTGTTTGGGCGGCGGCTTCGGCCCGTTCCTCCGCCTCCTTCACCGCTGCCTGAACGGCGGCTTCGTTTTCCTGCTTTGCATCGTCCTTCGCCTGCTGCACGGCGGTTTCCAAGTCGGCGGCGGCTTTTTCTTCGTTCTCTTTCACGGAGACCTGCAGTGCTTCCAGTTCCGCCGCCTTTGCTTCCGCTTCCGCTTTGCTTTCTTCCAGCTGGGCCAATGTGTCCTCTAATTGGACGTTCAAGGCGGCCTTTTCCGTCAGGGCGGCGTTTTTGCCGACAAAGCCCACAACCGCCAGCACGACCGCCGCAAGGAAGACAATGCAAAGAATCAGGGAAAGAGATTTCTTGGGGGAAGGGGTAAGTTGAACCTTGCTCATGGAAAGACCTCCTGTTCAGATCAAATGGTTATCTCCAGTATACCATAATATGCAAATATTGGAAATAAAATGGCTGAAAAATACATTATAAATAATCTTGTTTAAAATGTTCAACAAGGCCATATCCCCAACGGTTCTGCATCTTGCCCAAACGACCCCAGCGTTTATGACGGATGGCATCGGCGTTCTGTGCCTTGTCTCACCTCCCTCTTTTATGGCGATTTTTCGTGCCGCTTCCTCTCCCTTCCCGGCACACAAAAAGACCCATGCACATGGCATGGGTCTTTGTTTGATGGATCTTCCTTACGCGGCCTTCTTCTGGCTCTTGCGGGCAAGACGGGCGTCTTCCAGCGCGGCCCAGACGTAGCCGTTGATCAGGTTGGCGCTGTACGCACCGGCCAGAATGCCGATGATGATGGGCAGGCTGAACTCCCGGATGGAAGCAACGCCCAGGATGTACAGGGTCACGATGGTCACCAGCGTGGTCAGCGTGGTGTTGATGGTACGGCCAAGGCTCTCCTTCACGCTCAGCTCCACGATCTCGGAGCGGGGCTGACCGGCCAGCGCGGGCTTCTTGTTGTTCTCGCGGATGCGGTCGAAGATCACGATGGTGTTGTTGATGGAGTAACCAACGATGGTCAGCATGGCGGCGATGAAGGAAGAGTTCATCTGGATCACGTTGCGCAGGATGACCATGAAGCTGATCATGATGAGCACGTCATGCAGCAGGCCTGCCACAGCCGCGATACCGCTGAACAGGTCGAAACGGAACGCGATGTAGATCAGCATCAGCACAGCGGCGATCAGCACGCTGAAAATGGCGTTGCGAACCAGCGTCGCACCGGCCACCGGGCCCACATAGCTGGCCGTGGCGTTGTCGGTGTCCATGTTGGGATATTTTTCCAGCAGAGTCGTTTCCAGACCATTCTGCAGATTCTGCACTTCGTCCTCGTCAGACAAGGTAGGAACGCGGATCTGCACGGCGGTGCCTTCGGAGCCGACGGTGGAAACCACGAACTCCTCGATGCCCTGCGCCTTCAGCGCTTCTTCCACATCGGCCTTATCATAGGTGGAACCCATGTCGTACTGCAGGTTCAGGCCGCCCGCAAAGTCGATGCCATAGTTGATGCCATGGCCGGTCAGGCTCATGACGACGGCGACCAGCATGATCACGATGGAAATGCAGAGGCAAATTTTCGCACGATTCTGAATTTTCATCTTACTTCGCCTCCTTCACGGTTTCGTCCGCAGCGGGCTTTACGTTAGCCGCATACAGGGCGGGATTGGACCAGATGCGGGCCACGCGGGTCAGCAGGAAGCGGGTGATCAGGATCGCGGTCAACATGCTGGCGAGAACGCCCAACAGCAGCGTGGTAGCGAAGCCCTGCACGGAGCCGGTGCCGAAGAACAGCAGCACCACGGCCGCGATGATGGTGGTGATATTCGCGTCCACCACGGCGCTCATGGCGTGCTTGAAGCCGATGCGCACGGCGTGGATGGTGGGCCGTCCGGCGCGGACTTCCTCCTTCACGCGCTCAAAAATGACCACGTTGGCGTCCACGGCCATGCCGATGCCCAGGATCACGCCGGCGATGCCGGGCAGGGTCAGCTGGATGCCGGGAACCACGGCGATGAACAGGAACAGCAGAATGATGTAGATGCACAGCGCCCAGTCGGCCACCAGACCGGCCAGACGATAGCGGACCAGCATGATCAGCATGACGAGCAGGATGCCGATGATGGCGGCCTTCACGCTGGTGCCCAGCGCGTCCACGCCCAGCGTGGCGGAGATGGTATCCAGCTTATCCTGCCGCAGATCCAGCGGCAGCGCGCCGCTCTGCAGCTGCAGGGCGTAGTTCTGCGCCTGCTCCTCGGTGAAGGAGCCGGTCACCAGCACCTGGCCGCCGTAAATGGCGCTCTGCACGGTGGGACTCATCAGCACGTTGCCGTCCAGCTGAATGGTGATGGCCTTGCCGATGCTCTTGGCGGTCATATCGCCGAAGATATCCGCGCCTTCCTTGGTCAGCGTGAAGCTGATGGCGGGCTTGGAGTTTTCATCCTTGGTGGCGTAGGCGGTCTGCAGGGCGCTGCCGTCCATGAAGACGTTGCCGTCGGAGTCCAGGAACTCCAGCTTGGCGGGAGAGCCGATCAGATCCAGCACGGCGGCGGGATCGGTCACATCGGGGATCTCCACGCGGATGCCGCTGACGCCCACCTTGCTGACGGTGGCTTCCGGATAGCCCTTCTCGGTCAGACGCTTGGCGATGATATCCATGGTGTTCTGCAGCAGGTAATCGAAGTTGTTGCCTTCCTCCCGCAGCTCGTCGCTCATGGTGGCTTCGTATTCGACGTACACGCCGCCCTTCAGATCAAGGCCCAGCGCAATGCTCTGAGGCCAGTTGTCCACGTCGGTGGTGGGCAGCCAGGGCAGCAGCTTGTACAAGCCGCGGCTATCCAGCCACGTGCCGTGCACGCCCAGATAACCCACGGCGATGGTGAGTACCAGTACCACGCACAGAGCCAGAATGGCCGAAGCCTTCCTGCTCATTTTGGCGTGGCGACGATTGTTGACTTTCATTGTTTGTCAACCATCCTTCCGTCCGTATTTTGTTTTTTATGATTTTATTTTCCGCTGCTGCGGAAAGAAAATCCGGGAAGATCAGCCGCAGGCGACGTCCTGCCGGAACAATAAATACGCTTCATCCAGATAACGGCCCCGGCGCAGCACACAGCCGTTGGCGTCCCGGCTCAGGGTGAGACGGGGCAGCAGACACAGCGGCACGCAGAAAAACAGCGCCGCCAGCATCCAAACCCAGCGGGACGCACTGTCCCCCGCATCCGCCCACACCGGCAGCGCGCAGGCGCTCATCTCAAGGCCGGTCAGGGGCAGATTTTCCTGGAGAACCGTTTCCGTTTCGGGCGCAACGACCAGCGCACTCAAAAGCAGCAGAAAAAGGCCGCACAGCAGTGCTACCAGCAGCATTTTGCCAAACTTCATACGGCCTTCCCCTCCTTCCGGCATATGGACGTTCCGCTTTCGCATGGGTCTATTATAGTGTGTGAATCGTTTTCCGTCAAGGGAAGAAAAAGGGAAAGGCCACGCCGCCGCAGCCCTTCCCCTATCGTTAATAGATTTTCACCGTCAGACCTTCGTCCGCTTCATATTCCTTGTTGATCGTCTCGATCTCCTCCGGGCGAAGCGCCGGAGTGCAATAGTCGCACCGCACCAGTTTGGAGAAGGGTTCCTCCAACAGCTGGGCGTAGGAAAACGCCGTCAGGGGCAGATACTCGTCCTTCACGCTGGTGCAGGTGGCGGCGGAGTGGTAGCTCTTTCCGCCGTTGGGATTGTAGAAAAGCTGCAGATTGTCCTCCGGCAGCGGAATCTGCCGCCCGTGCCAGTCCTCCCACAGCACCAGCCGGGTGCCCATGCGGCTGCGCAGGGTGTTCCAGATCCACTGCATGTTCACGCCGTTGGGCGTTTTGCGGCGCTGCACCCGGATGCAGCCGTGGCTGGCCCGCTTGCCCAGCTCCTTTTCGCAGTAATTGTAATCCCGGCGGCCATCCTTTTTGTTGGTCAGATAGGGCACTTCGTGCAGCAGATCGCCGTTGTTGAAGCGCATTCCATAGCCGCAGGTCATGTTGCCCGAGGGAAAATCCCCCACCGGGCTGACGATCATAAACTCGCCGGAACGGGTCTCGTTGTAAGGCTGCTTGTCGTTGGGCAGGCCCGTAGAGACCAACAGTGTGTCCATCAATTCGCCGTCGTGGAACAGATACAGCCGCTGAGTCAGCTTGTCGATCACGATGCCGTATTCCGGCTGAACCTCCTTCTCCACCAGTAGTTCCGTGCGGATATACCCGCTGACCAGCTGGTTCCATAATTTCAGCTTGCTGTCATGAAAGGAGCTGGAATAGCACTCCACATAGCTCCAGCCATTTTCCAGCGTTTCCAGCACATGCACGCCCTGCGACGCGCCCGTGACCTCTCCGATCCGCTCCGCGCCTTCCTCAGGCTCGGCCAGCAGGTAAAACGTGTCCTTCTGTCCGCCGTCGATCACCGTGATAGGGCTTTGCAGCATGGCCCAGACCGCTTCCGTATCCCGAATATCCATGGGCGTTTCCCAGTAGCAGTTTTCCTTGCCGCATACGCCCTGACCGGGCTGGTAGGTCTTTGCCTCCGCGCTCGACAGGCTGAAACCGCCCAGCGCCAGCAGCATGGCTGCCATTCCCGAAAGCCGTCGGATCCTTCTCTGTTTTTTCGGCTGTATATGCAACCTTTTCCGCTCCCTTCGCGGCGCAGAAAACGCCGCTTTTCCATATGTGTTTCTTCAAGCAAACGGGAGACTGCCGCCGTTTCATCCCGTCTTTTCCGAATTTTACCAGAGAAAACCGCTTCTGACAATCTCTTTCTCCCATGTTGCAAACAGTCCTTGACTTTTGTCCGAAATCGTACTAAAATCCTTCGGTACGATTTCGGACGAAAGGAGACTGCCGAGTGAAAAATACGCTTTCTCCAGCGCTGCGGCGTTCCAATTATCTCCACAGTGAAACGGATGCCGCCTATCACGAACTGTGCCTGAAACTTGGCATTTCCGACAGCGCCATGAACCTGCTCTACATTCTCTGTGAGCAGGGGGATCCCTGCCCGCTGCAATTGGTCTATCGCTTTGCTTTTTCCAGTAAGCAGACCGTTCATTCTGCCCTTCGCAAGTTGGAATCGGAGGGCGTTCTCCGATTGGAAGGCGACGGCCCGCGGAACAAGCAGGTCTGCCTGACCGAGAAGGGCCGGGCGCTGGCCGCGCGAACCATGGAGATTTTCGCCCAAAAAGGCGAGACGCCGGTCTATCTGCACACCCAGCCGTGGAGCTGGAAGGCGATTCTGCTGTACATGCAGCTGGGCTTTCGCCTTCAGCGCAGCGATGCGTTCGCCGCCTATGAAAACCAGACGGAGCAGGCGCTGCGCACGCTGCAGGCGGTGCTGACTCCGGAGCAGTACGCCTTCGTCTGCGCCCACTGCGACGACTGAAGGAAAGAACAACCCCCAATCGACGAAAGGTCGGTTGGGGGTTGTGCGTTATGGGAAAAGGGGAAGGAGCGGGAGGCGATGCGCCGCTGCCGCGGGAACGGAAAACTCGCTGCGCGCGGGCGGCTGCGATTTGCCCGGGTTGGTCGCAGAGCGGTTTGCCGCGGAAACAGAGAGAAAACTCGCCGCGCGCGGGCTATCCGCGCCTTTTCCGTCAATAGAAGCACAGCAGCGCGAAGCTCAGCACTGCCAGCGCCAGCCAGTTTCGGAAGCCGTTTTTCCGACCCGACAGGCTCAGCAGCACGAACACGCATCCGGCGGCCAGCACCAGCACGCCCCATGCCGAGAGGAGCCGCAGCGGCGTGAAGCCGAACCGGGAGATGTACAGCCAGAGCTTTGCCCCGGCGGTCACGGCCAGCAGCAGGCTCTGCACCATCAGCACCGCCGACAGGCTCTTTCGGCAGGACTGTGCCAGCACGTTGGCCAGCTCCAGCAGGCTGAAGTTGATGCCCATGACCATGCACAGCTGGAAAAAGCCGCTGCGGGCGTACTCCGCCGCCGTCAGCCTGCCGGGCACGCGGCCCTGAAACACCGCCAGAAGGTTGCCCGCCTGCACGCCGAAGAACAGCAGGTACAGCGCGATGAACATGAGAAACACGGCGTTGGCGGCGGCGGCGGGCAGCGTGCGCATTTCCGTCAATCGCTGGGCAATCGCCTCGCGATTCGGAGCTTCTCCGCGCGCCGCGCCGGCCAGCAGGCCGTAGAGATACGCGCCCACGGGAAGGCCCAGGAGCAGCCGCATGAGCTGGGAGAGCGCCTCGTCCGAGAGCTGCCATTGGCTCAGATCCTCCAGAAGAGCGCCGAAATTCGCGTCGGCCTGACCGAGCAGGCTCGCCGCCAGGAGCAGCAGCGGCAGCGCGATTCCCACGCACAGCAGGACGATCAGAAGCTCCCGCCGCGCCATCCGGCGCCTTTCGCCGCCCACGAACCGGCAGCCCTGAATCACGTCCGTCAGCCGCAGAAAGAAATGGCTGAAGGGCACCAGCACGAAGGCGCGAAAGCCGTCCACGAGCGTCAGCGTCGGGTCGTCCGGGCCGAGATTGCCGCCCATGCGATACAGCCCCCACAGCCCCGCCAGACCGTGCAGCGCCAGCAGACCCCAGTACGATGCGGCGCGGCAGCGCCCCAGGGCGGCGGCCAGCGCGATCATGCCCATGGCCGTCAGGAACAGCAGGTGAGTCTTTCCCGCGGGTCTGCGATCTCTTCCGACGACCTCGCCCCACAGGACGAACGCGGCCAGAAACAGAAGCGGATACCATGCGCGCGTGGGATGGCAGTCGCTGAAGCCCCAGATGAAGCAGCAGATGTACAGATAGCCCGCGAAATATCCGGCGAGCGCCGTGCAGAGATTTTTCTTCATGGATCCTCCTCCTGATATTCCAGAATGTCTCCGGGCTGGCAGTTCAGCGCCCGGCAGATTTCGTTCAGCGTGGAAAAGCGGATGGCCTTGGCCTTCTGGTTCTTCAGAATGGACAGATTGGCGGGGGTGATGCCGATTTTCTCGGCCAGCTCGCCCGCGCCCATTTTCCTTTTGGCCAGCATCACGTCCAGATTGACTACAATCGCCATGGGCTCACCTCACACCGTCAGATCCAGCTCGTCCCGCATGGGAATCGCCTGGGCGAACACATTGCGCACGATGCGCACTACCAGCCCCATGAAGCCCGCGGCGGCGGCCACGAAGCCCAGCAGATAAATGCGCGGGCAGAGGGCCAGACAGAGAAGGCAGGCGGCGTAGCAGCAGCGGGCGATTCGGCGAAGGAGCGATACGTTGTCCTCCACGAACACGCGCCCGTCCCGCAGGTTCTTCAGCAGCTTCTCCATGAACCAGAGCAGCAGAAAGCCCGGAATATTGCACAGATACAGGCACGCGATCAGCAGACAGGCGTCCGTCTGATTGAACAGCGGCAGCTTTTCCCGAAACAGGGCCGTCAGCGGCCAGATCGCCCAGTCCAGCACGGCCAGCGCCAGCGCGAACAGCCGAAGCAGCGCGCGGCTGACTGCGATGGAGCGAAGCGCATTGTTCTCCATGGAAATCCCTCCCAGCGGTATTTTCTGGGAACAGTATAACAGCGCGAGACTCATTTGTCAATAAGAAATTATCGAAAAACGATAAGAATTTGCCGGAAATAGATATGAAAAGCGGCGCGACAAACGTCGCGCCGCAAAAACGGGAAATCATGAGAAGATGCTGCGTTTGAAAGCATTCGTGGAGCGCGCGGCGTTTTCCCGCGCTCATTCCCGCCCGAACTCGTCGGGGTTGAAGCGCTCCTCAGGCTCCTCCGGGTCGGAGAAAAGCTGGGCGATCATCGCCGGGTCGCGCTTCAGCGCGCGCAGCTCCTCGCGGCTCATCACCGTGTCCGTGCCGAGACATTCCTTGCAGCGATAGCCGCACTCGGGGCAGACGCAGCCCAGCTCCAGGCTCTCCGAGTGCACCATGTAGGTTCCGCAGATCTGACAGCTGCATCGCATGGTTCATTCCTCCGTTCGACGGAAAATTACGTTGGTCGGCGCGGTCAGCTCCAGCGCGTCGATCTGCTCCAGACGGCCCTCGCTCAGGGCGAAGGCGGTTACGCGGTTGCTGCGCTCGTTGCAGCAGACGAGGAAGCGGCCGTCGGGCGTGAACTGCACGTCCCGGGGCCAGTCGCCGCCGCTGCTCACCTCTGTCAGCCGGGCGAGCATGCCGTTTTCGCCGATGGAGAACAGCGAGAGCACGTTCTGCCCGCGGCCGGTGGCGGCCAGCAGCCTTTCGTCCGGCTCGGAGGCCACCGCCTCTTCAAAGAGCGCGTCCGCCCGGCGGGATTCCTCGCCCGCCGACGCCGAGAGCGACTCGCGCGTGATCATGCTCACGCTGACTCGTGCGCCCGAATCGACGATCTCCGCGCCGGCCCCCAGCGCCTCGCCGCCCGGCATGGTCATCACGGCGGGCAGCAGAATATCCAGCCAGTTCGAGGGCGAAAGCGCGCGCCGGATACTCAGCCGCCCCCGGCGTAGCTGTTTTTCCATATGCGCGCTGCTGCCGCTGAGGATCAGCCGATCCTTAGCGCGGGTGAGCAGGACGTAGAGTATGCGCATTTCCTCGGCCATGCCCTCGGCGAGGTGCTTCTGCGCCGCGGCCAGACGGGGCAGCACGTCGCGCTTGGAAACCAGCCCGTTGTCGATGTGCTTGAGCCCCACGCCGGTTTCGCGGTGCATGAGCAGCTCGGCGTGAGAGGAGCGCGTGTTGAACGGCCGCCCCAGCATCAGCCCGAACACCACGGGGAACTCAAGCCCCTTGCTCTTGTGAACGGTCATGACGCGCACAACGTCGTCGTTTTCGCCCAGAACGTGCGCCTCGCCCATGTCCTCGCGGGAGGCGTTCATCTGCTCCAGATGGTTGAGGAAGCCGGTCAGGCCGCCCGTCTGCGCCGATTCATAGGCCGCCGCGCGGTCGCAGAATATGTCCAGATTGGCCTGCCGCTGCGCGCCGCCGGGCATCGCGCCCACGCAGGCATAGAGATTCGATTCGCGCAGCACGTCGAATATGAACGAGGGCAGCGGCGTCACGCGCGAACGGGCGCGCCATTCGTCCAGCCGCGCAAGCAGAGCGCGCAGCCTGTGCGCCAGCTCGTC
>OLPR01002212.1_pt1 | contig 14653 bp, 12 predicted proteins | sample 1672761 | NCBI WGS metagenome assembly OLPR01 (sample SAMEA3136721, study PRJEB25190) | human gut metagenome | biome: human gut; feature: human-associated habitat; material: faeces | place: Austria | collected 2013 | reverse complement strand
AGTGCATGCCGTCCCAGTGCTTATTGAAGTAGGGCTTTACATACTCAGCGCGGACATCCTCCGGACGGCGCGCCTTCATGAGAATGGCCTCGTCGTACATCGACCAGGGCATGTCTGCGGAGCCCTTCGGGAGATTTGTGAAGGTGAAATAGGAGGCGTTGGATTCATCCTTGCCCAGAAAATCGATGGGATACTCCTCCAGCGCAAATGCGTCTGCGGCTTCGTTCAGGCCGCCGAAGCCCGTGCTGAGGACCTTGCCGCCCTGATGGATGAAGCGTTCCAGCTTTTCCTTCAGCGCTTTGCCCACCTGCAGCTTGTCCGGCAGGATGACGAGCTTAAAGCGATCCAGAGACATGCTTTCGTGGATAATATCAAAGCCCAGCTGCAATTCACCGAGCATGCGCGCTAACCCGGCGTATTCGTCCTCGAGATAACCCGCGGAATTTGTCAGGACGCCAATGTCCGATACATACTTTGCGCCGAAGGTATATTTCTGATATTCCTTGACGCGGCGGTAAATTTCCCCGACGTCGCGGTAGATATCTGCATTGATGTTCTCCGCAGGGTGCATATGATCACCCACCGAAGGAATAAAGTTATTGCACAGGGCGTCATAAACATCGTTTTCCAGGGAAATCTTTCCCTTGTAACCGCCAAAGTCGCCCCAACCCGCCTGAAAGCGGCCGGTCATGTACAGGCAAACGTCCTGAATGTTCCGGGCATACGAAGCATGCGGCCAGAAGAAGTCATAGCCCCAGCCGCCGCTGGGCAGACATTCGATTTCGACGTGCGTATGCAGATTTCGGTAATCAAAGTAAGGCATGCCGTTGAGATAGAGATAGCGATCGGGCCCCACAATGTCCTTGATCTCCTTGGAGACGCGCATCATGACTTCCTTGTCAAATTCGAGCACGGCCTTTTCATCGCGGATATCGATCCCGCGGGCAACCATGTCGCGCGTACATTTGTCACAGTGGCAGGGAAAATATTGCATGCAGTCGCAGAAAAGTCCGTCGATATCGTATGTGCAGATCTCGCGAATAATGGACAGAAGAAAATCATGATAGCCATCGCTGTTATAGCAGGTCGTACGGAAAAAATTCTGGTTGATTTCTGGATCGCGATAGATCCGTCCATCTGCGCTCATTCGGCACCACTCGGGATGAAGGCGCAGCTGCTCATGCATTAAGCCGATGTTGATGTAAGCGGTCACGCCGATACCGCGAGCATGACATTCGCGGAGAATGTCGCCGAACATGTCGCCCTTCAGTCCGGGATAGGGAATGCCGATCTTCGTGGGGTAATAGGCAAAACCAAGATTGCAGTGCGCAAAGAAGTTGATGTAGTCAACCTCGGCCCGAGCCAGACGGTCAGCAAAGACAGCAGCATCAAAATCTCGATTGATGTCGTAGATTCCAGGCATCGTGTGAAAGTCAAAGTGTACAGCTCGATGGATGGTTCTCATGGCCAGTCCTCCTTAGAAATCTAACCAGACGATTTGATGGATGGCGCCGAATGAGTTTTAATGGTTGATGAACATTTCGACCTTGGCAAATTATAGCAGAAGCGAAACACAAAAGTCAAGAGCCATTTGCCATAAAAGCCAATTGCGCAAATTAGAACGCAAAATACAATCAATGCAGTGGATGCCGAATAGAAATCCGAATTACAAAATAGCGCTACGAAAAAAAAAAAAACGCTAACGAAAAATATAAAATGCTATTGACATGAATTAATGCAGTGTGATATACTCAGTCCACATAAAATATCGCAATGTGCAAACTTGCCGATGCCGTGTTTTACATGCCGTGTTATCTTTGATCATGAAATGGAGGAGGTTATTTATGGCGCAATCTCTCTGCGGCAATTCGCAAAACGCAAATCATACAAGCAGCCTCAAAAAGTGGTTTTCCAGGTATTGGCAGCTGACGGTCATGCTGGCACTCCCTTTTCTATTTGTGGCTATATTCAACTATGCGCCGATGTATGGGCTCATCCTCGCATTCAAAAAATTCCGAGCGGTAGACGGCATTTGGGGCAGCCCGTGGGTGGGCTTTGCGAATTTTGAAAAGTTTTTCGGCAGCTATCAGTTCATCAACGTTCTTCGCAACACGCTGGTTATCAGTATCTATTCGCTCCTGGCCGGATTCCCGTTCCCCATTATTCTGGCAATTGCACTGAATAACTGCCGCAGTCTGAAATTCAAAAAGACTGTGCAGATGGTGACGTATGCGCCGTATTTTATTTCGACGGTCGTCATGGTTTCCATTATCATCCAGATTCTCTCGCCGAAATACGGCATCGTCAATAATGTCATCAAGGCGCTTGGCGGTGACGAGATCCTTTTCATGGCCACCGGATCGTATTTCTACTCCATTTACGTCTGGTCGGGCGTCTGGCAGACTGTTGGATGGAACGCGATCATCTATGTCAGCGCGCTGGCCGGCATCGATCCGCAGCTGCACGAGGCGGCCATCGTGGACGGCGCATCCAGAATGCAGCGTATTTTCCACATCGATCTTCCTGGAATCGCCTCTACGATCATCATTCTGCTGATTCTGAACATGGGTTCGCTGCTCAATGTCGGATTTGAAAAGGTTTATCTGATGCAGAACGCCACAAACACCGATTACAGTGAAGTCATCTCCACGCTGATCTACAAGCAGGGCCTCAAGCAGTCGATTCCGAACTATTCGTACAGCACGGCGATCGGGTTGTTTAATAACATCGTCAATTTCCTGCTGCTGACTGCGACGAATTTCATTGCCAGACGCTTCGGCGAAACCAGCCTCTGGTAAGAAGGAGGAGCTACCATGAAAGAGACGCGTGAAGATAGAATTTTCCTGGGTTTCAATTATGTATTCCTTGGTTTTATGATGCTGATCGTTTTGATTCCGCTGATTCACATCGTCATGTGTTCCTTCTCGGATTCGAAGGCGGTTGCCGGCGGTCGCGTTTGGCTTTGGCCGGTGAATCCCACGTTTCGTGCCTATACCACGATTTTCAAGGATGGCGACGTCATGCTCGGCTACGCCAACACGATCTTCTACACTGTGGTCGGCACTGTGCTGGCCATCCTCATTACTATGCTGGCGGCCTATCCCCTTTCGCGAAAGGACTACAGCCTGTCCCGGCCTGTTACACTGATTTTCACGTTTACAATGTTTTTCTCTGGCGGTTTGATCCCGACTTACCTGCTGATGGATTCGCTGAACCTGATCAACACGCGTTCGATCATGATCCTGCCCGGCATCTTGAGCGTCTACAATGTCATCATTACGCGGACGTTCATCAGCTCCTCCATTCCCAGTACGCTGTATGAAGCGGCGGAATTGGACGGCTGCTCGGATTTCCGCTATCTGGTCTCCATCGTGTTCCCGCTTTCCAAGGCTGTGATCGCGGTTATCGGATTGTACTATGCGGTGGGTTATTGGAATAGCTATTTCAATGCGCTGATATATCTCTACGACCGCAAGCTGTATCCGCTGCAGATGTTCCTTCGGGAGATTCTGATTGAAAACCAGATGTCTGCGCAGATGCTCATGAACGGACAGATGAACGTCGAGGATCTGGCCGCCAAGCAGGCGATTGCTGAATTGCTGAAGTACGCGCTGATCGTCGTGGCGAGCATACCCGTTATGTGCGTGTATCCCTTCATCCAGCGGTACTTTGTGAAGGGCGTCATGATCGGCAGTATTAAGGGCTGATCGGCTACAGTGGAAATTATGGTGGCTTGTACCACCGTAAATAATAGAGGAGGGTCTTGGCATGAAAAGATTGTTCGTCCTGTTGATCGCAATGGCGTTGTGTCTCAGCGTCGCTACCGGAGCTCTGGCAGAGGTTACGCTGTCTGAGCCTGGCGAGTTCCCGATTGTCGAAGGCGATGTGGTGGAGCTGGATGTGCTCTATTCTGTTCCGAGCTTCATCACGGACATCAACACCAACTATGCAACGCAGTGGTATGAGGAAAAGACCGGTGTACACGTCAACTGGAGGGTTGTCAGTGGAGCTGACTATGTTGAGAAGCTCTCGCTGATGCTGGCTACGAATTCGAAAGCTGACATGCCCGACGTGTTTCTGGGCGATTTTAGCCGCGAGATAGCAGACGCCTACGGCGCCCAGGGCATCCTGCTGGATCTGACGGATCTGATCGAGAAGTACGGCGTCAATATGAAGGCGCTGAAGGAGCACAATCCTGGATTCGTCGATGAACTGGTATCCTACGATGGAGGCATCTACTTCCTCTCCAGATACTACGAAACCGTTCACATGCGCCATACCCAGAAGATCTGGATGAACATGAAGTGGCTTGAGAACGTCGGCATGGACGTGCCCACTACCACCGAAGAGTTCTATGAGGTTCTCAAGGCGTTTAAGGAGCAGGATGCGAACGGCAACGGCGATCCCAACGATGAGATCCCGATGGTTTACTATACCGGCCTGATGAACAGTGAGGTGCCTGCGGGACTGATGCAGTCCTTCGTGTATGATCCCGGCGTCAACACGCCTCGCCTGTATGTAGAGGACGGCACGGTGAAGGCCAGCTATGCGGAAGAAGGCTGGCGTGAGGGCTTGCGCTATATCAAGCGCCTGTACGACGAGGGCCTCGTGGACAACGAGCTGTTCTCTCTGACGATGGAGCAGGGCAAGGCGCTGGCGGCCGATCCCAATGGCACGCGCGTTGGCGTAGTGGTTGGCGTCTACAACGGCCTGTTCGACACGACCTCTGAAGACATTTTTGACTACGAGGTCATTGAGCCGCTGGAAGGCCCGACCGGTCTGCGTCAGACCGCACTGGAGTTCGTGTCCCCGTCTCCGTATTTCGCCATCTCTGCATACTGCGAGAATCCTGAAGTGGCCTATCGCTGGGCGGACGCCATGCTGTACGATTCCAGCAAGGATATCGCCAACGGCGACTACACCTGGCTCAACTTCTGGTACGGTGAGCAGGGTGTGGGCTGGGACGTCGCAGATGAAGGCGCTGTCGGCTTCACGGGCGAACCGGCGGCCTTCAAGTGGCTGTTTACTTGGGGCGACAAGCTCAACACGCACTGGTATGAGAACTTCCTGATCAACATGCCTGAAGGCTGGAAGCCCCTGATGCAGGCGGAGGTCGGCGAAGGCTACAACATGGAAAAGGTTCTGTACGAAGAAACCGTGGAAAAGGAAGCGCCCTATTCTGTGGACAAGACGCTGCATATGCCTTCTCTGGAAGAGGACGTTGCGGTCGAGCAAGCTGCGCTGAAGAGTGATCTCGAAACCTATGTGAAGTCCATGATGGCCAGCTTCATCCGCGGCGAAGCTGATCTGGATGCTGATTGGGATAAGTACCTGGCCGAACTGGACAACATCGGCCTGCAGCAGTACCTGTCGGTCTATCAGGAAGCTCTGAACAGATAACCATCCTGTGCGCTGGGGGATCTTGCGTCTCCCAGCGCGTTCCCGAGGAAAAACAGCTGCGCTTCAATCGCGGCGAAAATGGATGAGGTGAACTGCCAATGATGGGCAAAAGAGAATGGATGTTCCCCGATGCTGAGCTTCCCCCGATGGGAAGCAATCCCGAGATGTTTGGACACGAATCCATCGTTATTACCAATCCGGGAGATCACGATGCGTCCGTGGAAATTTGCCTGTATTGGACGGATCGGGAGCCGACTCAGATCGCGCCGGTTGAAGTCAAGGCCCGACGTGTGCGATGTGTGCGGGTGACGGAGGCTGACGGAATCATGGGGATTCGCGTGGAAGTGGGCGAACAGTATGCAATCGGACTGAAGAGCGATGAACCGATTGTGGCTCAATATGGCAGGCTGGATCTTCGAGGTGGAACAATGGCGTTTTACACGACGCCCGGATATGCGCAATAAGCAAATGCATGGAGGAAGAACAATGAGCCGAGTATGTATCCCCGACTATGAATATAAAGAGCGCCTTGAAAAATGTGTCAAACTCGTGGCTGAAAAGGGCTACGACATATTTCTGGTCAACTCCAATGAGGCAGATTATGCCAATGTACGTTATTTTACCAACTACTGGTCTTTGTTTGAGCGCTGCGGCGTAGCGATCACGCCGGCTGGAAAAGCGGCGCTGCTGGTTGGCCCGGAGAGCACCGTCTATGCGGCGGATCGCAGCCATATCCAGAACATTTTCACCATGCTGGAGTATCGCGAATCCGCGAACCCCTCTTATCCGGAAACCAAGGTTTCGACTTATGATCAGGTTTTCCGTGCGCTGGGCGTTGAAGGCCGCCATCTGAAGATTGCGATTGGCAGCATGCTGGACACCACTGGCGTGATGCTCGCCGGCCTGCGTCAGGCGTATCCTGAGGCGGAAATTGTGGAGGATTTCTCCATCATGACGTCTCTACGTCAGATTAAGTCGGCCAATGAAATTGCATGTATTCGCGAGGGCTTCCGAATTACCGAGCTGGCGACTCAGGAAGTAATTCGAAATCTTCGTCCCGGCGTTACGGAGCTGGCCATGGTCGGCATTGCCGAACGCGTAATTTATGAAAACGGCGCCGAATATGAAGGCCTGCCGATGTATGTATTCTCCGAAGCATCTACCCGTCACGCCATTTCCCGTCCCAGCTATCGGACAATTGGCGAAGGCGACATCGTTCAGCTGAACCTTTCTGCAAAGGTCGATGGCTATTCTCCCTCTGTGGGTATTCCGGTTTGCATCGGCAAGCTGACCCCCGAGAAGCGCCGTTATGTGGAGTTCTGCCTGGAAGCGCATCGCTGGACAGAGGCGCAGGTGAAGGCGGGCGTTTTGGCTTCAGATATTGCCAAGGGATTCTATAAGCTCTACTGCGACAATGGCTACAAAGATGCCTTCGTCTATGGCCCCTGCCATGGCACCGGCATGATCGAAGTAGAGGCGCCTTGGATGGAGACGAGCTCGGATTATCTGCTTCAGACCAACATGACCTTCCAGATCGACACCTTCATCTCCGGCCCGACGTTTGGTATCCGCTGGGAAAAGGGCATTGTCGTTACGGAAAATGGCTGCGAGTCGAATTGCTCTCCGATTGGAAAAATCTACGAAATTGGGGTATAATGAAGCATGAGATATGAATTTATGTTCCCCGAGCAGCTTCGTCAGGCGAAAGACAGCCGCATACCGGTATTGCTGCCCATCGGAACGATCGAATACCATGGCCCGCACTGCGTCTATGGCTGCGATGGCCTGATTGCGCAGGGATTGGCTGGACAGCTGGAGAAGAAGCATTCTCTGGTGATGCTGCCGACCTTCTGGTACGGTGCTTCCAGCTATGCCGTCGGCGGCCCGGAAAAGGGCACGATCGATGTGAGCTTCGATGCATTGAAGAAGACCTTCTCGGATATGTTCTATTCTATGCTGGAAGGCGGCTTTAGAAACATCGTGGCACTGATTCATCATCAGTATGAGCAGGAAAGCTATATGCCGCTGACGCTTGCAGCCGCTTCTGCGGCGAAGACCACGACGATGGCCTTTCTGGAAGCCACTCGCGGCCGCGGCTGGTGGGGCGACAACGCGTCGGCCAGCTACTACAGCGAACTGGATGCTTCAGACAATCCCTTCAATTGGATTCGCGTCATGCCCTGCATGAGCACCGCGGCGCAGGATGCCACGGGCTATGACCATGCGGGAAAATATGAGTGCTCCATTCTGTCTGCACTTTATCCGGAGACGGTGAAAAAAGAAGCCATTGCTACGTCGGACGAGTGGTTCATTCAGAGCGCAGTGGAATCCTCTGAAGAGTACGGCCAGAAGATGGTCGAAATTTCTCTGGAAGCGCTGGAGAAGCGGATTTTCGGTTGACTCATTTCGCTACATGCCTGAGACGGTCACGAGCGCCGCGCGATGGAAATCCCTCGCGCGGCGAATTCCAAATGGAGGGAAATGCTATGTATACGGTGGGTCAGAATATCGTTCTTGAGAATGAATGGCTGCGGCTGACGGTCGATAGCAGCTGCATTGCAAGGAGTCTGATTTGCAAGGCCACAGGGGAGGAATGCCTCAAGGCGGATGAAGAAATCGCTTTATTTTCGGTGACGCAGAATCGTCCCTATAATAATGAAGTAAAGCTTTCGCATCCGAACAAGCGTACGACCTTTCAGGCCAATCGCCTGCGTCTGGAGAATGGCAAGCTGCATGTAGGCTTCGAAATTGTGCCGGTCAAGGCGATCATTGAGGTTCGGGAAGCGCCATACTACATCAGCTTCAAGCTGAGCGGCTTTGATGTGCAGCCGAAGGACTATGAGAATCTGTGGATGGAAACGCCGCCCGTGGCAGAGCTGCGCCTGATTCAGCTGGCCGTCAAGGATCGGAAGAACTTTGGCGAATGGCTCAATGTTTCATGGGATGAAAAGGCGGCGGTTAACGTGCTGGCCACTTCGCCGCACGCGCGCATTGATTCAGAGCGCCGCAGAGGCTATCGCCTTCTGACGGCAGACGCCGTGCGCGAGATTCGCCTGAAGGAAACCGAGGCGGCCCTGGTCGTGAGTACGCCAGATCGCTTGCTGGATGGCATTGCATCGATGGAGCATGATTACGGTCTGCCGCACGGCGTGGAAAGCCGCCGCAGCGATATGATCAACGCATCGGCCTACTGGTCGAGCAATGTAACGCCGAAGACGGTCGATGAGCATATTCGCTACGCGAGGATGGGCGGATTCAAGCTGATGCTGATTTATTATCCCGCCATTTTCAAAACGAATTATGCATACGATACCTGCGGAGATTACGATTACCGGCCGGAATATCCGGAAGGCCCGAAGGATCTTCAAAGGATGCTCGCCAAGATTAAGGAAGCCGGGATCACGCCAGGTATTCACTTCCTGCATTCGCATATCGGAATCAAGAGCCGTTATGTAACGCCGGTGGCCGATCATCGCCTGAATAAGACCCGGAGATTCACACTGTCGAAGCCGCTGGATACATCGTGTACGGGCGTGTACGTCGAGGAAAATCCGGAGGGCACCGTGATGGTCGATCGCTGTCGCGTCCTGCAGTTTGGCGGCGAGCTGATTTCATATGAAGGGTATACGACAGAATGGCCGTATCACTTTACCGGATGCCAGCGCGGCTTGTACGATACTGTCATCGAAGCGCATCCTGAGGGATTGATCGGCGGTCTGGTGGACGTCAGCGAATATTGCGAAGGCTACAGCTTCTATCTGGATCAGAATTCGAGCCTTCAGGATGAAGTGGCGGACAAACTGGCTGCGGCATATAACGCTGGCTTTGAATACGTCTATTTCGATGGCTCGGAGGGAACGAACGCACCATATGAGTTCCATGTTCCCAATGCACAGTATCGCGTTTATAAGAAGCTGAAGCCTGCGCCTTTGTTCACCGAGGGCGCGGCAAAAGCACATTTCAGCTGGCACTTCCTCAGCGGCGGCAATGCCTTCGATGTCTTCCCGCCGAAGATCTTCAAAGAGAAAATCTGCGAATTCCCGCAGGAGGAAGCCCCCAGAATGCGCCAGGATTTCACGCGCCTGAACTTTGGCTGGTGGGGATTTTGGACGCCTGGACAGCTGGAGGGAGATCCTGTCGGCACACAGCCGGATATGTTTGAGTTTGGCACCAGCCGCGCTGCGGCGTGGGATTGCCCGGTTACGATGATGGAGATGCAGAATTTCCAGAATCATCCCCGCACGAAGGATATCCTTGAGGTCATGCGTCGCTGGGAAGACGTGCGCGCGAAGAAGTGGCTGACGGAAGAGCAGAAGTGCATGCTAAAAAGTGCGAAGCAGGAACACATTTTGCTGATCAACGAGGAAGGCGAGTACGAGCTTGTGCCGTATGACCAGATCGAGGGTGCCGCAAAGGGCGACGATCGCGTGCGCGCATTCATCTTCGAACGTCGCGGCGCACGCTATGTGGTCTATTGGCACAGCAGCGGAAGCGGCGAGCTGGCGCTGGACGTCGATGCGAAGCATATTGCCGTTGTGGATGCACTGGACGGTGCACCGATTGCGCTGACGGAAAAGGATGGCGCGACTGTGCTGCCGATTGAAGGCCGTCGCTATCTGAAGAGCGATCTGTCTTGTGAAGCGTTGGTTCGTGCTTTCAAAGAAAGCCATATCCTGTAATTCCCGTTTCTAATTTCAATTCGCGAGGCCGTGTGCAGACAATGCCGCGGCCTCCGGTGTTGTCTTTCTTTCCGCACGATAATATCCCTCGTCAAGGAAGCTCCGCTGCAATGCAGCAGCGGGGCTTTATGCATGATAAAATGAGGTCGCGGGGAATGCCTTCCTTTCCAAAGATACAGGTGCGCGGATGAGAAAAGTATGGTATGAGTGCTACGAGGGCAAGACCGTGCATCGGCTGGCCCGAGAAAACCATGTGAGCGATCTGAAGATGTATCTGGAGCTCTGCCGCGCGTCGAATTACCAGGGGCGCGTGAACATGAGCCCGTACACCACCGACGAGATCCTCCACGAATTTGAGCGAAGTCTATCAGCGATTTGATTGTTCTCGGAAAAAGCCCTACTGAAATTAAAAAGTGGACTGTTCCCCAAGGAACAGACAGAAAAAGAAAAAGCCCTGTTGAAGAACAAAACCATTTTAAGCGGTCTTGCCCCGAATTTCAAGCGGGGTAAGGCCATTTTTGAGCGAAATACGCTCAAAATTGTAGAAATGGATGTACTCAGCGAAAATAAGCACAATATAATGCGGTATTGATAGATGCTTGCAGGGTATAAAACTCTGTGATAAACTCTTATTGTCATTCGTCATCTCGAATGTCCTCCTTTTGCTTTTCGTTTTGCAGTTGCCAGATCGCATCTCTATTATTGCAAAAGGAGTTTTTCTTTCGCCCTCACCGCTTAAGCTCCACTGACCCCACGCCTAGCGTGGGATTTTCGGCGTACAATAAGCGGTCGGCAGCTCTTGGCTGCCGACCGGGAATACTTTATTTTTTTCTCTGTCCTCTTGACGGGGTGCGGTTCAGTGTACGGCGGGGGCAGTGGCGGGGAATCGCTCCCCCGCCGCCTCGTTTACCCTTCGATCATGATGGTGTGCGGGCTTTCGACCCTGCGCGCGTCCTTCTTCGGAACCTCGATCATCAGCACGCCGGACTCGTACTTGCACTTGACCTCCTCCGGCCGCACGTCGCCGACGTAGAACGTCCGCTGGCTGGTGCCGGCGAAGCGCTCCTGACGGATCACGCGGCGGGTCTTCTTGTCCTCTTCTTCCTTGTCCACGCCCTTGGAGGCGGTGATGGTCAGATAGCCGTCCTTCAGCTCGATGCCGATTTCGTCCTTCTTAAAGCCCGGCAGATCCACGGCCAGCTCGTAGCTGTCCTCGGTCTCGTGCACGTCGGTCTTCATAATGCGCGCCGCATTCTTGCCGTACAGCGCCTTGTCCGTATTCCACATCGTCCTTCCGAACGCATCGTTGAACAGATCGTCGAACAGATTCTCACTGAACATCATAGGCAGCATAACGCAAACTTCCTTTCCAAGCGGTTTTCCCGGGCGAATCTTTCGCGCCCGACCGCGTCGCTCGTTCCCCTCGGGAGCCGCTTTCCTGCTCTCCCCTTGGAACAGCTATTATTATACTCGGATTGTTAGCACTGTCAATAGGTGAGTGCTAATTTTTCTGTGAACAATTTGTGAACACGCGCAGAACCCGGTTTGCGCAATTTCTTTTCCCAAAAGACGGTTTGGGTATTGACAAACGGCCTTGCGTCGCATATAATGTTTTTTAAATTCAGCTGCGGACATTGGTCTGCGGCGGACAGATTCAAAAGGCGATGATCGGGAAGAAGTAGCCTGCGCCCAAGCGCGGATCCAGAGAGCCCCGGCAGGTGGAAGGGGGCATCCGGCTTGCAGACGAATACATCCCGCAGCCGCTCGCTGAAGGCGGATTTCCGCTGCGTAGGCGCAGACCGGGTTCTTCCCGTTACAGAAGACGGACGATGATGGTTGTCCGACGGAGGCTTTCGCCGCAGGGCGAAGGCGATATGAGGTGGTACCGCGTGAACAACGCCCTCTGCACAGTGTGCAGAGGGCGTTTATGATTTCCGGGCGCAAAACGCCCGGAGGATTCCAAAGAGGAGGTTTTTTCCATGAAGAAGTTGCTTGCGATGATGGTTGCCCTGATGCTCATTCTGTCCGTTCCGGCGCTGGCCGAGACGGAGGAGACCTATCTCATCGGCATCTGCCAGCTGGTTCAGCACGAGGCGCTGGACGCGGCGACCCAGGGCTTTAAGGACGCGCTGACCGAGAAGCTGGGCGATCAGGTTTCCTTTGACGAGCAGAACGCCTCCGGCGATTCCGCCAACTGCATCACCATTATGAACGCCTTCCTGTCCGAGAACGTGGATCTGATTCTGGCCAACGCCACGCCGGCGCTGCAGGCGGCTCAGGCGGCCACTGCGGACACGCCCATCCTCGGCACGTCCGTCACCGACTACGCCACCGCGCTGGACATCTCCGACTGGACGGGCGCGACGGGCGTGAACATCTCCGGCACCTCCGACCTCGCGCCGCTGGACGGCCAGGCCGCGATGATTCAGGAGCTGTTCCCGGACGCGAAGGAGATCGGCCTGCTGTACTGCTCGGCCGAGGCCAATTCCGCCTATCAGGTCGGCGTCATCGAGGGCTATCTGACCGAGATGGGCTTTAACTGCACCGAGTACGCGTTCACCGACACCAACGACGTGTCCGCCGTGACCGCCAACGCCTGCGCGGCCAGCGACGTGATCTACATTCCCACGGACAACACCGCCGCGTCCTGCGCCGAGGCCATCCGCAACGTGGTGGAGACCGAGATGGTGCCTGTGGTCGCCGGCGAGGAAAACCTCTGCAAGGGCTGCGGCGTGGCCACCCTGTCCATCAGCTACTACGATCTGGGCTACGCCACCGGCGAAATGGCCTATGAGATTCTGGTCGAGGGCGCGGACGTGTCCACCATGGAGGTGCGCTATGCGCCTCAGTTCACCAAGGAATACAACGCCGAGCTGTGCGAGCTGCTGGGCGTGACCGTCCCCGAGGATTATGTCGCCATCGCCGATTAATCCATCGCTCCATTTTCAATCGGAGCCGCGCCGTCCGGTTCGGCTCCGATATGATTACGGCACTCCGCGCTCATGCGCAGCCGGCCGTTTTTCGAGAGGAAATGCCCTGCGCCGCTTCCTCTCGAAAAGCGGCCGGCGCGTCGGTTTTATATATCAGACTGACCCGTCCGGGTCGAAGGGGGAAATACTTTGAACGTCCTGTCTCTTCTCAACGCCATGCCGGGCGCGATCGCCCAGGGACTGATCTGGGGCATCATGGCCATCGGCGTGTTCATCACCTACAAGGTGCTCGATTACGCTGACCTGACCGTGGACGGCACCATGGCCACCGGCGGCGCGGTCTGCATCATGCTCATGATGAACGGCGTGAACGTGTTCATCGCGCTTCTGTGCGCCATCATCGCCGGTATGCTCGCCGGACTCATCACCGGCCTGTTCCACACGGCGATGGGCATCCCCGCCATACTCGCCGGCATACTCACGCAGCTTTCTCTGTATTCCATCAATCTGGTCGTCATGGGCGGCAAGGCCAATCAGGCGGTCAGCGTGACGAAATATCAGCTGCTGGTGTCCTCCCGCTACGTCAAGGAGCTGTCCTTCCAGAATCCGATCCTCATTACGCTGCTCGTCACGGCGGCGCTGATCGGCGTATTATACTGGTTCTTCGGCACGGAAATCGGCTGCTCGCTGCGCTCCACCGGCGCGAACGAGGCCATGTCCCGCGCGCAGGGCATCAACACCAACCGCGCCAAGATCCTGGGGCTTATGATCTCCAACGGCATCGTGGCGCTGGCCTCGGCGATGTATTCTCACTATCAGGGCTTCGTGGACGTGAACATGGGCCGCGGCGCTGTGGTCATCGGTCTGGCCGCCGTCATCATCAGCGACGTAATCTTCGGCCGACTGTTTACGAACTTCGCGCTCAAGATGGTCGCCGTCTCGATCGGCGCGGTGATCTATTACGTCGTCATTCAGGTGGTGCTCTGGCTGGGTCTGGACACCAACCTGCTCAAGCTGCTCTCCGCGCTCATCGTGGCGCTGTTCCTGGCCATCCCCTACTGGAAGGGCCGCCTGCACGCAAAGGGGGCGAAGTGATATGCTTGATCTGAAAAACATCCGCAAGACGTTCAACAGCCGCACGGTCAACGAAAAGGTGGCTCTGAACGGCGTGAATCTTCACCTCAACGAAGGCGATTTCGTCACGATGATCGGCGGCAACGGCGCGGGCAAGTCCACGCTGCTCAACGCCATCGCCGGCGTCTGGCCGATCGATCAGGGCAGCATCGTGCTGGCCGGCGAGGACATCACCAAACTTCCCGAGCACAAGCGCGCCGCGCTCTTAGGCCGCGTGTTTCAGGACCCGATGATGGGTACCGCCGCCACCATGCAGATCGAGGAAAACCTCGCCATCGCCGCGCGCCGCGGCAAAAAGCGCACGCTGAAGGTCGGCATCACGCGCGACGAGCGCGAGGAATACCGCGAAAAGCTCAAGGTGCTGGGGCTGGGGCTTGAAAGCCGCCTGACCGCCAAGGTCGGCCTGCTCTCGGGTGGCCAGCGCCAGGCGCTCACGCTGCTCATGGCCACGCTGAACGCGCCCAAGCTGCTGCTGCTGGACGAGCACACCGCCGCGCTCGATCCGAAAAC
>OLPR01002210.1_pt1 | contig 14660 bp, 9 predicted proteins | sample 1672761 | NCBI WGS metagenome assembly OLPR01 (sample SAMEA3136721, study PRJEB25190) | human gut metagenome | biome: human gut; feature: human-associated habitat; material: faeces | place: Austria | collected 2013 | reverse complement strand
AGTTTTTGTTCATCGGTTAACCTTTTTCCAACCACGCGACTATCGCGTGGTTTTCGTTATACAAAAACGGAGGCAGTACGCAATCGCGCTGCCTCCGATCTTTATTTTCAGTTGCACTTCTCCGAGACCTTGCCGCAGCGGAAGCACACCTCGTTTTCGAGCTCCCGTCCCGCGAAAAAGTCGCGGATATTTTCGGTAGTCGTCCTTGCGATGGAGTCAAGAGCTTCCTCGGTGAAGAATCCCTGATGAGACGTTATCACCACATTCGGATGCGAAACGAGAAGCGACAGCACGTCGTCGCCGATGACGGTGCCCGATCTGTCCTCGTAGAAAACCTCCGCCTCTTCCTCGTACACATCAAGTCCCGCGCCCCTCACCTTCTCGGAATTCAGCGCCGAAAGCAGCGCCTCCGAATCTATCAGCGCGCCGCGCGATGTGTTGACGATAAATACGCCGTCCTTCATTTTCCCGAATGCGGCGGCATCGAGAAGATGATGCGTCTCCGGGGTAAGCGGGCAGTGAAGAGATATCACATCGGACACGGAAAGAAGCTCGTCGATCGATCTGTAATCTATATCCGAGCCCTCGGCGGGAAAGAGGTCGTATGCCACCGTTTTCATACCGAATCCGCGGCATATGTCGATGAACGCGCGCCCGATCTTTCCCGTTCCGATGATTCCGGCGCACTTTCCGTAAAGGTCAAGTCCGGTCAGCCCGACAAGGCTGAAATTGAAATCTCTCGTTCTGTAATATGCGCGCGGGATCTTCCGGTTGACGGCAAGCAGGAGCGCCGCCGCGTGTTCGGCGACCGCATGAGGCGAATATGCGGGAACGCGCACGACGGGTATCTTTCCGTCCGCCGCCCTGAAATCGACGTTTGAATATCCGGCGGAACGCATTGCGATCAGGCGCACGCCGTTCTTGCATAACGTATTTACAACGCTCTCCGTTATGTCGTCGTTCACGAAGGCGCATACCGCGTCGAATCCCGCGCTGAGCTCCGCCGAACGCGGCAGAAGCTTCGTCTCAAAATAGGTGATGTCGAGGTCGTCCCCCGCGTATTTGTCAAACCATTCTTTGTCGTAAGGCTTTGTATCAAAAAAAGCTATCTTGTACATTTTTCGTCCCTCCGAATATATTTTTCCGAAAAAATGCACCGATATACGCAAAAGCGCATCGGCGCGTGAGAATAAAGCGATCCCGCAGAGCAGCGGACCGAAGTCACATACTCTGCGGGACAATAATTTCAAAAGCGGGACTGCGTGAAAACGCGGAGCGCAGATTTTGACAACTCTTTATCAGTCGGCGCGCAGCGCGAGTGAACGTCCCATGAGAACGCCCATGACGGATGCCATCATAAGTCCGCGCGTCCAGCCGGAGGAATCGCCGAGGCAGTAGAGCCCCTTCACGTTCGTATTGAAGTCCTCGTCCATTTTGACGCGGTTGCTGTAGAATTTCAGCTCGGGTGAGTAGAGCAGCGTCTCCGTCGACGCGAATCCGGGCACGACATGATCGACCGCCTGGATAAAGTTGATTATGTTTATCATTGCGCGGTAAGGCATCGCCGCTGTGATGTCCCCGGCAACGGCGTCCTTCAGCGTCGGTCTCACGTTGGAGAAAGCAAGCTCCTTCGGCCAGGTCCTCTTTCCGTCGAGAATATCGCCGTAACGCTGAACAAGTATATGTCCGGCACCGAGCATATTCGTAAGCTCGCCGACCTTCTGCGCATAGGCGATTGGCTGATTGAACGGATGGCTGAAGTTGTGCGAGCACAGAATCGCAAGATTCGTATTGTCGGATTTGAGCTCCTTGTAGGAATGTCCGTTTACGACCGCGAGGTCGTTATCGTAATTCTCCTGACTTACAAATCCTCCGGGATTCTGGCAGAAAGTACGAACCTTGTTTTTAAACGGCTTGGGATATCCGACGAGCTTCGATTCGTAAAGCACTTTGTTTATCTGCTCTATGACCTCGTTTCTTACTTCGACGCGCACACCGACATCGACCGTTCCGGGCTGATGTGCGATATTGTGCTCGGCGCACATTTTTTCAAGCCATTCCGCGCCGCGGCGTCCCGTCGCAACGACGGTATCCTTTGCGCGTATCTCGATCTCGCCGTGACCGTCGTTCACATAAACTCCGAGGCAGCGGTCGCCGTCGAGGATTATGTTGCGGCACTCGTATCCGAACATTATCTCGACTCCTGCGGCGACAAGGTATTCCTCGATCGCAAGATAGAGATCATGCGCCTTCTCGGTGCCTATATGGCGGATCGGGCAATCGACAAGCTTGAGTCCCGCCTGGATCGCGCGTTTGCGTATCTCCTTTACGGACTCGGAATTTCCGAGACCCTCGACGTGCTCGTCGGCGCCGAATTCAAGATATATCCTGTCGGTATATCCTATGGTATCCTGAACCTTTTCCGCACCGATGAGAGTCGGAAGCTCGCCTCCGACCTCATAGCTCAGCGAAAGCTTGCCGTCGGAGAAAGCACCCGCGCCGGAAAATCCGGTGGTGATATGGCAGTAGGGCTTGCAGTTCATGCAGTGACCCGTCTGCGATTTCGGACAGCGGCGTTTCTCGACGCTCTGTCCCTTCTCGACGATAACGATCTTCTTTTTTGATCCTTTTTTCAGCATTTCGAGCGCCGTGAATATTCCGGCGGGACCCGCTCCCACGATAACCACATCTGTGTTCATTTTTGTTTATCCCTGCCTCCGCCGGACGCGGAGGCTTCCTTTCTTCCGAACGTTGAGGCAGCGAGGCTCCCGTAACACGCGCTGCGATCCAAAGCAGCGATACAAAACACGCTGCTTTTATTCTTCTTCATCGATAACCTTTATGCCGAGCTCCTCGAGAGACTTTTCGTCTGTCTTCGCCGGGCATTTTGAGAGAAGCTCGGATGCGTTCTGCACCTTTGGGAAGGCGATGACATCGCGTATGTCCTCAAGTCCGAGGAGAAGCGCTACAAGTCTGTCCAGTCCGAACGCAAGTCCGCCGTGCGGAGGAACACCGTAGCGGAACGCTTCAAGAAGGAAGCCGAATTTTTCGGCAGCCTCCTCTTCACCTATGCCGAGAACCTTGAACATATGCTTCTGCATCTCGGTGGTATGGATTCTGATAGAGCCTCCGCCGAGCTCGGTTCCGTTGAGCACGATATCGTAAGCTCTCGCGCGGACCGAACCGGGATCGCTGTCGATACGGGAGTAATCCTCCTCCATGGGCATGGTGAAGGGATGATGCATCGCGTAATATCTTCCGTCCTCCTCGCTGTACTCGAACAGCGGGAATTCGGTTATCCACAGGAAGTTGAACTTCGTCTTGTCGATAAGTCCCATGCGGCGGGCGACCTCGCAGCGAAGTGCGCCAAGGGAATCGAACACGACCTTATTCTTTGCGGCGACGATGAGGAGAAGGTCTCCCTCGCCGGTGCCCGTGATATCGGTGATCGCCTTCAGCTCATCCTCGGTGAGGAATTTTGCGAAGGAGGACGATACCGCGTCGGCGGCATGCTTGTACCATGCAAGTCCGCGCGCGCCGTATGTCTTGACATATTCGACGAGCGAATCGATCTCCTTGCGTGAGAAGGATGCGCCGCCGAGCACGTTGATCGCGCGCACGCTTCCGCCCTCGGCGACCGCGTTCTTGAACACGGCGAACGAAGAATCTCGCACGGCGTCCGTTATGTTTATAAGCTCAAGGGCAAATCTTGTATCGGGCTTGTCGGAGCCGTAGCGCTCCATAGCCTCGTGCCACGTCATGCGTGCGAACGGTATCTCAAGCGGCATATGCATGAACTCGTCGAAAATTCGCTTGATGAAGCCCTCGTTTACCGCGATGATATCCTCCTCATCGGCAAACGACATCTCAAGGTCGATCTGCGTGAACTCCGGCTGACGGTCGGCGCGCAGATCCTCGTCGCGGAAGCAGCGCGCTATCTGAAAATAGCGGTCAAATCCCGAATACATGAGAAGCTGCTTATAAAGCTGAGGAGACTGCGGAAGAGCGTAGAACTTTCCGTGGTGGAGGCGGCTCGGGACAAGATAGTCTCTCGCGCCCTCGGGCGTGGGCTTTATAAGGCAGGGAGTCTCGATATCGATAAAGCCGTGCTCCGCAAAATAGTTGCGCGCTATGTTGGTTATCATGCTGCGCTTGATGATATTCTGCTGCATATCGGGACGGCGGAGATCGAGATATCTGTGCGCCAGACGAAGCTCGCTCTTTACGTCGCTGTTCTCAACGATCGCAAAAGGCGGGGTCTCTGCGGAGGAAAGCACCTTGAAGGCATCTACCGCGATCTCGATCTCTCCCGTGGGAAGGTTCGGATTGACCGCGCCTTCACCGCGGCGGCGCACCGTTCCGCGCGCTGCTATAACGTATTCCGCACGCACGCCGAATGCGGCATTGAAGATTTCCTCGGAGCAGGAATCGTCGAAGGCAAGCTGAACGATTCCGGTGCGGTCGCGAAGATCTATGAAGATCAGGCTTCCGAGATCGCGCTGACGCTGAGCCCAGCCGAGCACCGAGACCCTTTCTCCGATATTCGCCGCACTCAGCTCGAGCGCGTAATGAGTTCTCTTGTCCTCTTTGGTAAAGCTTGTATGCATAAAAGTCACCGTGCCTTTTCTAAGGCATCCTTTCTCTTACAAATCAGTTTTGCGTATCAATGCGGCTAAGCGCGGATCGGTCTGCCGGGACCGAGAACCGAAAGCAGATCGCAGAGATCGTCCGTCACCGTATCGGCTCCCGCCGCCTTCAGCTCATTTCTCGGAAACGATGTTGTCACCGCGACCGCGTACATTCCCGCCGCCTTGGCGGCACGAATGCCCGAGAGCGAATCCTCGCACACCGCGCATTTTTCGGGAGGCACTCCCGCATCGGCGGCAGTCTTCAGAAAAATATCGGGAGCGGGCTTGAGATTTACAACATCCGCCCCGGTAACGACCGCGGCAAAATCGGAAATTCTTTTTCCTATGCACCCGAGGTTGCATTCGACCTTTATCCGGTCGGCGGCGGATGCGACCGCGCAGGCAAAGCGGCGGCGCTCAAGCTCGCAAAGAAGCGGAACCGTCCACGGCATAACATGAACGAGCTCTCCCGCGTTCTCGCAGAAGAGGCGGTACGCTTCCTCCTTCATCCTCTCCTCATACGGCACGCCGTACATCTCCGAAACGCCGCCGACATACGCGCGGTCTCCCATTCCGCGAAACCGCGTGAAATCATCGGGCGAGGAATGTATTCCCCATTCTTCAAGCGCTCTGACCGTCATCTGTGCCATGGCGTCCTCGGAATCGACGAGAACGCCGTCCATATCAAATATGACAAGCTCAAACATTGCAGCCGAAGTGATACGCGACATCGCCGAGAGCGATCTCGGTCTGTGTGCTGTCCGACATATTTTTAAGCTGTGCGCGTCCGCTCTCAAGCTCGCTGTCGCCGAGTATGAGCGTATACCGCGCGCCGATCTTGTCGGCGTATTTCATCTGCGCCTTGAGGCTTCGTCCGACAATGTCGCACTCGGCGCAGATCCCGTTCTTTCTGAGATCGGAAACGATCTCGATCGCCCTGAGCTGCGCGCCGTCGCCCATGGAGGCGATATAAAGCTCGGGCACGTTTTCTTCGAAGTCAAGCGCGCCGCTCTGCTCCATTGCGAGTATGAGACGGCTTATTCCCATCGCAAATCCCACGGCGGGCATATCCGGACCGCCGAGCTCCTTTACGAGGCCGTCGTATCGTCCGCCGCCGCATATCGTGCTCTGTGCGCCGATGTCCTCGGCGATGAATTCGAACACCGTCCGCGTATAGTAATCAAGCCCGCGGACGATGTGCGGATCGATCCTGTACTCGGTGCCGGAGCTCTTCAGGCACTTTTCAAGCTTGTCCATGTGCGCGCGGCAGGCGTCGCAAAGGTTATCGACCGTTCTCGGCGCGCCCTCCGCAACGCGGCGGCAGCTTTCGTTCTTGCAGTCGAGAATGCGGAGCGGATTCGCTTCGAGACGTGTGCGGCAGGTATCGCAAAGCTCGGACTCGTTTGCGCGGAGATATGCGACGAGCTTTTCCCTGTATTTCGGCCGGCACTCGGGGCAGCCGATCGAATTTATATGAAGCGCGGTATTCTTTATGCCGAGCTTCTTTATAAACGTATCCGCCAGGGATATGACCGTGAAATCCGCCGCCGCGTCCGGTGCGCCGAACATCTCGGTTCCGAACTGGTAGAATTCGCGGCTGCGTCCCGCCTGCGGCTTCTCGTAGCGGAAGCAGTTTATTATGTAGAACAGGCGAAGCGGCATCGTATCCGAGCACTTGCCGTTCTCGATGACGGCGCGGACAACTCCCGCCGTTCCCTCGGGACGGAGCGCGAATCTTCTGCCCTCTCTGTCCTCAAAGGCATACATCTCCTTCTGTACGACGTCGGTCGTCTCGCCGACGCCGCGGGAAAACAGCCCGAGCTCCTCGAATGTCGGTGTTCTTATTTCCGTATAGCCGAAATTTCCGGCTACCGCCCTCGCCGTATCCTCTATTTTTCTCCACGCCGAGATTTCCGGCGCAGTAATATCCGCGGTTCCTCTCGGTCTGCGTATTTTCTCCATAGACGCGATCTTACCTTTCTTCTGAGGAAAACGCATATCCGCGGCATTTTCTCCGCAGAATGCGTTTTCCCGTTATTCTCCGATATTACAGTATATCAAACCGAACGGATTAAATCAAGTATGTCACGAAATTATCCTCCTTTTTTATTTTATTTTTCCCTCCTTCATTGATTTTTCCCTCTCTCATCGTGTATAATGTTATACAGTACGACGAAAGGAGGCTCGGTTTTGAAGCGGAAAAAGACGGAAGTGATATCGCTTCGCCGCATATCGGCTGCGGTAAAAATGTTCTCCGAAAAGATCTACAGCGATCACATAACGCTGTATGCCGCGCAGTCCTCGTTTTTCACGATGATCGCAACCATCCCGTTCCTCATGCTTCTCATCACGCTCATACGCATAGTCTTTCCCGACGCGATCGACTCGGTATTCATCGAGCTTGAAAGGATCCTGCCGGAGAAATTCTCGCCTCTTTTCTCAACGGTATACACCGAGATATCCTCGAAAAACACGGCGTCGGTGCTCTCGTTTTCCGCAATAACGATGTTCTGGAGCTCGTCCCGCGGAGTTGCCGCGGTTACGCGCGGGGTCGCCGGGGTCTACGGAACACGCGACCACGTCGGATTCTTCTCGGAGCTTGTACGCTCGCTGTTCTATACCGTCGCGTTCATGGCGCTGATAATCGCAACTCTCGTCGTCCTCGTATTCGGAGCCACCGTGCGCTCCATCGCCGAAAGCAGCTTTCCCGCCGCGCTCCACATATTCGATCTCATCATACGTCTGCGGATGTTTATATTTCTCGCGCTGCTCACGCTCTTTTTCTCGCTTGTGTATTCCGCGGTATCCGGAAACGGTCGAAAAAACGCTTCGGCAAATGACGAAGCCCCCGCCGGATACCGCCGTCAGATACCCGGCGCGTTCATCGCGGCATCGGGCTGGATGCTGTATTCGTATTTCTATTCTCTGTATATCGTCTACTTTCCGAACGCATCGTACATTTACGGAAGCTTGGCGGCGGTCATTCTCTTCATGCTCTGGGTATACTTCTGTATGATAATCTTCCTCGTCGGAGCGGAGATAAACAAGATCGGCTTCGTAATGAGAAAAAATCGCAGAGCGCGCCTTTCGGAGGAAGAAAAGAAGAAAATCACAGAGGAAAGCGAGATCCGGGAAGAAAACGAAGAAGCGTAAAGACCTCAAAAAACATCGGGGCTGCCCGTGTCGGGCAGCCCCTTTTTTATCGTTTTTTCGGAAGATTTTTTCGGAATCGAGCAGAAAAAGACGCGCACGCGAAAATTCCGCGCCGCACATTCTCCGCTTTTGCGAAAGTCGGACGGGAAACGAAGTCCGTTTTCCGCAAGCACATTTGGCAGCCGAACATGAATTCCGTATCCGATCGGCACCGCCTCACATTCAAGCTCGGCTCGGCTTCAAATCCGCCGATATGGAGAAAAGTCCGCGTTATCCGCCGAAAGCGATCGAAACATCATCATTCCAAAGCCTGCGCGCTTCATCTGTGACCGCTTTCTCGTTGCCCGCTTCAAACATAGTTACCGACAGCTTTCGACCTTTTTTCTGCCACCGTCCGCAAACTCTTCCGTTAATGAGGATCGCCGGGCGGACAATCCCCGACAGGGTGAAAATTTCACGCAGATATTCTTTCGGAAGAAAAATGCTTTCGCTTTTCTCGTATCCGAGCATGAGCTGATCAAAGGCGGCAAGGAAGATGCACGCGGGAAATCCAGAAGAACGAGAGACTTCACCGATATAATAAAAAGTCTTTCCGTCCGCGGCAGTCTCCGACACGGGAAGCTGTCCGAGATGATTCCTGATCCCCGTCTGCGTTGTGCCGAAGAAGTATGCGGCATCCTTTATGCCCGCAGGACCGAAGTGGGTAAAATACCTCCTTAAAAGCTCCGCTTCCGCGTCAGCCGCCGTCATCGGCTCAAATTCGGGGCAGAGGCGATATGCTTTCTTTTCCTGCACCTTATGGCAAAGGCGTCCGCTTTCGCACAGCGCGCGGATTATCCCTCCCCAAGGATCAAACAGGCTGCGGCTTTCGGTCTCCGTCATTCCCGCCTTTTCGCACAGGATTTTCAAAGCCTCACGTTCATCGGTGCCGCGAGATACCGCATCAAGGATCAATTCGGCAAAATACGCTTTCCTCCGTGCTCCGATGCGGCTGTCCGACTCAAGTGTATCCACGGGGCGGAAGGTACGTTTCCGATCCTCATGCAGGAAGAGCGGAAGATCGTCCTCGGAGAACAGGTGCATTGTTCCGCGGACTGTCCAGCTTTTCACCATGCGCTCCGTATTCACATTTCCGCACCGAATGTGCAGACCGTGAAGGGCGTGATTCAGAAACTGCGCCTGAACGCCGCACAGGTCCTTCACGGCAGTCTGCGTATCCGCCGCGGTGAGAAGATGCTGAGCGTCAAGCCGCCGCAGTCTGATTTCATCGAAAGTCATATGTTCCTCCGTTATACTTCAAATTATGATGCGTGAAAACATCAAAAACGGCTTTGCCGATGCCGTTTCCCGGCAATGCTGTTTGAAAAAGCGGTGTTAGCGCACCGCGGAATCGGCGGACAGCCGATGTGAGGCACGATCGGTATTTTCTCCGTTTGCTCCGCATCCGCGCCCGCCGCAAGCGGTATCGGCATATGCCGCGAAGGCTTACGAAGTAAGGCGTAAAATTTCACCTTCACTTTGGAGTTTAGCGCGGTACGCTAAACTCGCGGACACGGTAAGTGAACGTGCAAGTACAGATTAATACTGTACCGCGTTGAAATCCCGATTCTCTTTGGAGAATGACGCGCTGCGTCATTCTCGCGGACACGGTAAGCATTCATACAAATACAGATTAATATTATACCGTGTCCTGACGTCAAATGTTGCAGCCGCGCGGAGCACGGGGCGGCATATGCCGCGAAGGCTTACGAAGTAAGACTTTCTGCAATTATTATACTGCATCCGGAATAAAAGTCAACAGTCGGTGCCGCAGCACCTTATCGGAAATAATGCAGTTTCATTATACGTTTTCGCGTTCGGACGCTTATCACTCGCCCTCCGGATGAGGGGATGCGCGTCGCTTCATCGCGTGTAATTCCGATTTTCCGAGCCGCGGGGATTTCGGAAAGTGAAAAGGGGCTGCCCGTGTGGGCAGCCCTTTTTCGTCAGTTCTTCTTTTCTTTGACGGCGATCCATATCTCGCAGGTATAATCGGGATTCTGAACGTCCGCCGAAGGATAAATCTCAAGCTCCACGCCGCTTCCGTATTCGTAAGCGGTATTCTGCGGGAAGAATTCGGTGCATATCCTGCGGTAGGTCTCTCTGAAAGCGTCGGGCATTCTGCCGCGGCAAGTGAACACCGCGTAGGTATGCGCGGGAATTTCAACGATATCGAAGCCGTCTTCGGCGACTTTCGTTCCGTTATACTCCGCGCCTATGCCGTAAGGAAATCCGTTGTCCGGCATCTCCCCCGAAAAGCATATTCCGAGAATTCCGTGAAATCTGCCGAAGTCGGCGTATCTGCAAATCTTTTCGACGGCGCCGTTCTCGGTGCACTCTCTCCAGAATCCGGAGATATCGTCCGTCGCAATATCTCCCTGCGGCTTCTCGACACGCTTTCTCCTGCAGATCACCTTGAATGCATCCGCTTTTTCAATTCTGTAATCCATAATGTTTCCGCCCTCCAATATAAGCTTTACGGAAAGCCGGGAAAAGGATTTGACGTTTCCGCCGCGTCTCGCCTCGCTCGGGCTGATGCCGTGGAATCGGGTAAACGCTCTCGAGAAGCTCTCGGGGGTATCGTATCCGCTCCGAAGCGCAATGTCAATGATCCTGTCGTCGGTGCGGTACAGCTCGTCCGCCGCGACAGACAGGCGGCGCATCCGTATATAATCTCCGAGCGTGTATCCGCACACCATAGCGAACATCCGCTGAAAATGAAACGGCGAAGATGCGGCCTCGCGCGCGACCGCGCCGTAGTCCACCGTTTCGTCAAGATGCGATTCAACATAGTCTATCGCCCGCTGAATTCCCGTCATCCAATCCATGTTTCCTCTCCTTCCGTATGACATGATTATATCAGAGCGGTCACTTTGTTTCATGACATCCCGTGCGGACATATGTCATGAATTAAAATTTTCCCGGTGCCGTCGGGACTCCGGTGCCGATCACAAAAGGTCGGAGAATGCTCCCCGACCTTTTTCGATTACTCTTCACCGAACGTGACGATCTTTCTGAAGATTTCCTTCTGATAAGCGTAGGCTTTACCGTCGCTCCGTCCGATAAGCGACGACGGATTCACCTCGCTGCGGAACGCGATCAGAATATCGTTCGGAAGCTTGTCAAGCTCGCTGAAATACTTTGCGAACGCAGTCTCGGAAAAGACGAAGGAATATTCGTCATACGCCCCCTCCGGAGCATGACCGAGAATATTCTCAAGCGGTTCGAGCGCTCCCGCCTCCTTTGCCTCCGCATAAAGCTCGGGAGTCAGAAGAAGAAGCGTACACTTGCCGTTCGCTATCATCGTCGCGTAAGCGTCGTGGGTCTTTTCGTTCTCGTATGCGTTGTAGTACAGATCCTTTTTCACATATTCCTCCGCAAGGTCCTTCGGAACATAGGTGAAGCACTGTATCGAGATTTCAAGATCGCGTTTCCCCGAGACCTGCTTTATCGCATCGCACATACTTGAGTAGACGGTCTTGCCCCCGTCCTCGGAAATATTTATGTTTCCGGGACCCGCGTACATCGCGTACAGATCGTAATCCGTCCTCCCCGCCATCTGAACGATGCAGACCGTGATTATCACGGCAAACGCAAGTATGATAAGCGTCTGTATTTTATAATGGTACCAGAAGTTTTCAAGCTTTTTCTTCATATCGTTCTCCGTTGTTCTGCGGCACGGATACGGCAGCGCTTACGGGCTGCGCCGTCCGTGCTCCGGCATATGCGGTATCCGAAAAAAGCCGAACGCCCTTCCGCTGACCGGAGGGCGTTCCGATGCGCCGAGTGATAATCGGTCGTTTTTCGGTTATTTCTTGAGTGCAATCGCGGCTTTTGCGTTCTCAGCGATCGACTGTGCGTCAAGTCCGAAGTATGTGATAAGCTCCTTCGCGGTGCCGCTCTTTCCGAAGGTATCCTTTATTCCGGTGCGGATAACGGGCACGGGGCAGGTGCGCGCAAGAGTCTCGCAGACCGCGGCTCCGAGACCGCCGATCACGGAATGTTCCTCGGCGGTAACGATCGCGCCGCATCTCTGAGCCTCTGCGATAACCATTGCCTCGTCGATCGGCTTTATGGTCGCCATATTGACGACGGATGCGCAGATTCCCTCGGAAGCAAGGATCTCACGGGCACCGAGCGCCTGTTCGACCATGATTCCCGCGCATATTATGGAAACGTCGTTTCCTTCCGCCATCTTAGTTCCGCGTCCGATCTTGAAATCGTAATCGTTTCCGTAAAGCACCGGAACCGCCATTCTGCCGAATCGCAGATAAACGGGACCGTCATGCTCTATTGCCGCCTCGACCGCCTTTGCCGCCTCGGTAGCGTCCGCGGGATTGATAACCACCATTCCGGGGATCGTTCTCATGAGAGCGATGTCCTCGTTGCACTGATGGGTCGCGCCGTCCTCGCCGACGGTCGCACCGGCGTGAGTTGCGCCGAGCTTGACGTTGATGTGAGGATATCCGACGGAGTTTCTCACCTGTTCAAACGAACGTCCCGCAAGGAACATTGCGAACGAGCTTGCAAACGGGATCTTGCCCGAAAGCGCAAGACCCGCCGCCACGCCGATCATGTTATTCTCGGCGATTCCGCAGTCGATAAAGCGGTCGGGATATGCCTTTTTGAACATTCCCGTCTTGGTTGCCGCCGCGAGATCGGCGTCGAGAACAACGAGATTTTCGTATTTCGCGCCCATTTCGACGAGCGCTTTGCCGTAAGCCTCTCTTGTCGCTATCTTCTCAGCCATTACCTGTTACCTCCCAGCTCTTCCATCGCCTGCTCATACTGCTCGTCGTTCGGAGCGGCTCCGTGCCAATTCACATTATTCTCCATGAAGGAAACGCCCTTGCCCTTGACGCTCTTTGCGATTATCGCGGTGGGCTTGCCGGTGCTGCTCTTTGCAGCCTCGAACGCCGCCTCGAGAGAATCGAAGTCGTGCGCGTCCGCGTGAACGACGTTCCAGCCGAACGCTTCAAACTTCTTATCGTGCGGAGTGGGGTTCATGACCTCGGTAACGGGTCCGTCGATCTGGAGTCCGTTCCAGTCGATAATGAAACAGAGATTGTCGAGCTTGTAGTGGGCTGCGAACATTGCAGCCTCCCAAACCTCGCCCTCCTCGCTCTCGCCGTCGCCGACAAGCGCGTAAACGCGGCTGCCGTCTCCGTTCATCTTGGAGCCGAGCGCCATTCCGCAGGCAGCGGAGACGCCCTGTCCGAGCGATCCCGTAGACATTTCGACTCCGGGGGTATGCTTCATGTCCGGATGTCCCTGAAGATAGCTGCCGAGCTTTCTGAAGGTCTTGAGATCCTCTCTCGGGAAGTATCCTGCAAGGGAGAGCGTCGAATAAAGCGCAGGGGATGCGTGACCCTTCGAAAGCACGAATCTGTCCCTTCCGGGCATATCGGGCTTTGAGCTGTCGATATTCATCTCTTTGAAATAAAGGTATGCGAGTATGTCCGCTGCGGAAAGCGATCCGCCCGGATGTCCGCTCGATGCGGAATGAACCGCTTCGATTATACCGATGCGGATCTCGCGGGCCTTCTCCGCGAGAAACTCCCTCGTATTACTGTCCATGGTATTTACCGCGTCTTTGTCGGGCAAAGACTTCCTTTCTTTCGGAATCCGAAGGAGCGGACGTTTGCACCCGTCCTCCGGTATAGCCGTTTTCTGTTATTTCCGTTATACGCCGGTGTTTACATTACTAATTCTAATATATCCGGCGTCCGTTGTCAAATCGGATTTTGTGAACGCACGGGAGTATTAACATTTTTCGGTACCGCATTCCGGGCGTGATTTGTTGATCGGCACTTATTGTCAACCCGAATTTTTCGAATAAGATGTTCATATTCACGTCGGAATGCCGTTTTTGTACATCATTTGTTAAAGTTTGAGCTTACTGCAAAAGCGCGGCGAGCGCCTGCTCTATGCCGTTTTTCTTCTCGATATAGCGGGCGAGCTTCTCACGCTCAGCGTCAACGACGGCAGCGGGAGCGCGCGAGGTAAAGCTCTCGTTCGAAAGCTTTCCTTCAAGGCGCGCGATCTCGCCGTTTACCTTGTCGAGTTCGGTGCCGAGTCGCTTTTTTTCCGCTTCAAAATCAATGATGTCGGCAAGCGGCATGTAAATGGCGGCGCTGTCGGTGATGATCCGCACCGCGGTATCGTCGCTGTACGAATCGCAAAGCTCGACGGACTGAGCGGATGCAAGACGCTCAAAGAACGGATATACCGCCTCGCCGAACGCTTCGGGATAATTCGTAACGATCGTCACCTTCGCCTTTCTTGACGGGGGCACGTTCATCTCTGCACGGCGGGCGCGGATCGCGCGGATCGCGTCGATGACGCGCTCCATGGCGCCCTCTTCCTCCGGGAACGACGGTATATCGTCCGCCTCCGTGAAGCGGCGGAGCATTATCGTTTCATCCGCATCGGGAAGGTTCGTGTATATCTCCTCGGTAATGAACGGCATGAACGGGTGAAGCATGGTGAGGATCTCGCGGAGCACATAGGCAAGCACGTTCTGCGTATTTTCGGAGCGCTTTGAATTCTCGGCGTTCATCGACGGCTTTGCAAGCTCGATGTACCAATCGCAGTAGACATCCCAAACGAAATCGTAAAGTATGGAGAGCGCGATTCCGATCTCGAATCTGTCGAGGTTCTGGCTTACCGCCGCCGCGGTCTTTTTCAGCTTTGTGAGAATCCATTTGTCCTCGATCGCAAGATCACCTTCATCGGGAAGCGCGATCTTGTCTATCGTGAGATTCATCATGACGAAGCGTGCGGCGTTCCAAAGCTTGTTTGCGAAGTTGCGCGCCGCCTCGATCTTTTCATCGGAGAAGC
>OLPR01002203.1_pt1 | contig 14707 bp, 13 predicted proteins | sample 1672761 | NCBI WGS metagenome assembly OLPR01 (sample SAMEA3136721, study PRJEB25190) | human gut metagenome | biome: human gut; feature: human-associated habitat; material: faeces | place: Austria | collected 2013 | reverse complement strand
ATTGCGGTTATGAATCGCCAAATCAATATGAGAATAATTATTATTCAAAGCATTAGAATTTAAAATTTATCTATTTTATGAGTCCTTTTTCTTGACATAGTACCAGGGCTTTGGTTAATGAATCAAACAATTCTAATTCTCTATTTAACTTTTCTATGTTGCCCGATATTGTGTCCAAATGAAAAATAATTTTTTCTTGAGTGGTTAAGTCTGGAACTTCGCTAACATTTATCTCTTCAATATATTTCTTGTTTGTATGTTTCAAACCAGCACCTTTGAATCCGGCTTCCAACACACTCATATGCGATTTAAAGAAATAGTATAAATATTTACATTTTATTTTAGAATTAGGAAATAGCACTAAGCAATCCGTTGAGACACTAAATTTGCCATTATAATAATGAAGCGTTGCATTACCACCGGTTCCCATAATAATGGCTTCTTTATCGAATTGAAAATCTGTATAACGTTTATTTTCATCTGCGCTCGAAGTAAAAAAAATATATTTAGCATTTTCAACAGCTTCTCCAGCTTTTATTTTTGATTTTGGAGCATATGAACATAGATCCTTAATTTTCATTCGCTTCTACAAATCCGAATTTGCGATTAAGCCACATACTTCCTATGTGACTCCTTAACGTTATTTTGATTCACCATTGCATAATGCATAGTAGTATCTATTTGAGAATGTCCTAATAAACTTTGAACTTGTTCTATAGGCATCCCTTTATCAATAGCTTTTGTTGCAACCGTCCTTCTAAACTTATGTGGATGAACTTTAGAAATACCTAATTTTCTTCCTAATTGTCTTAGTCTTATTTCAACACCGCTGATATTTAATCTGTTATGAGGTTCATCTAGTGAAACAAATAAAGCTTGATTTGAATCGTTTCTAGAATTTAAATAATTCTTTAAATGAATTTTTGTCCTTGCGTCGAAATAAACTGGCCTTTCTTTGTTTCCTTTACCAAATACCACACATTCCCTGTTTTCAAAATCAATATCATTAATGTTTAACTTAACTAATTCACCAACTCTCATGCCAGTAGATGCTAAGATATCGATAATCGCCAGGTCTCTTAAACAATTACAATTATCTCTTAGTAGTTCCAATGTTTCGTCTGAATATGTTTCTTTAATAACTTTATCGGTTTTAATTTTATGAATTCTCTTCATAGGGCTTTTTAAGATATAGTTTTCTTCTTCAAGCCAAGAAAAGAAGCTACTCAAATTACGTCTTACATTGTCAACGCTTGCTTTAGAACAGTTATTCACCTTTTGATAATCCGTCAAATAACTTCTAAGATCATCCGTTGTCATATGAGTTATACCTTTATTCATTTTAGAATTCATCTTCAACAATGTGGATTCATAATATTTAGTAGTTCTTTTACTGCATCCCTCTATTTCTTTTGCTGAAATGAATTTTTTTATTAATTCGTCATTAGTGTATTCACAAATTTCGATTGACTTTGTGTTTATCTCAACATTTCCTAAACATCTATATAGCACTTTATGAAGCATTTCCATTTGCGCGTTATCTAAGCAATTCAATAATGATTGTTCAATTTCTGTAATAATTTCTGTATTCATGTTACTAACCTCCGTTACCAACATCTCTACATCCACTATTATTTATCCAAAATATTCTTGCATTAAGCTATCAAATAATTGTTGTGTTTTCTCTAATGATTTCTGTACTGCTAATTTTGATTTATCGACTTGTTGAACAAAGTCAGCAAATTGATTTTGTAAATCAACCGGTGGTTGATATATATTAAAATCTAATACATCTTTCTGATTAATGCTTGCTTGATTTACTGCTTTTTTTGCATGATTAACAATCTGATCATATATAAACTGACTACACAACAATTTACAAATATATGCGGGATTATAAGATTCCGGATCAAAATGCATTCTCATCATATTAGATTCATACACTGTATCTTCCAAAAGCCCTTTTATATGTGCACATTTTCCTAAATATTCAATACTATTCACTCGATTAATGACAATGTCATCTTCTAAAAGTAGATATTTCTGTTTCTCCGTTTCAGAACATTTTAGTCTTTTTAAAGAAGCAAAATCAGTAACTATCCCATCATAAAATCCATCTATTCTTAAAATCGGAATACCTGATCTATCTGTAACATAATCTGACTGTGGTTTATACAATCCATTTTGTGGTTCAACTGTAACAGCATCTTTTATTTTTAGTTTTTCCCATTTCAAAGGATTGGTATATGGGTCCCCAAACATCTCGATAAATCGGGCTTTGACTAAAGAGTCAAGCTTATTTATGGTTTCTCTTCGTAAATCTATTAACTCTGAAGAGGTATTCATTAAATTCACAATATATTTTTGTTCTTCAATGGATGGCAATTCAATTAGAGCATCTGTTAAATTACCTAATTTAATATACTTAATAACTCCGCCGATTGATTGTTTTCTAAGTTCTTCTATGTATCCTTCTAAAAAATAATACAAGTATGGCATATAGAGTAATCCATTGCTATTATCTTCAATAATATAAGTTCTTTGATAAGCATCAAATTTACCATTATAATACTTAACATTTAAATCGCCATTTCCCGCAACTAGCACACATTCGCAATCATAAGAATAAGTATTTATTTTTAAAGGATCTTTAGAACAAGTGAAAAAAGGATACTTTCCATCTGGAGAAGAAGCATTAGCATCTAATTTACCTGTCTTTATTTTTGTTATATTTCCAACTTTTATTTTCATTCATCCCTACAAATCCGAATTTATCATTCAGATTCTTCCTCCTTTCTACCCTTTTAGAAGAACTTTAAGTTCTTCTAAATTTTTATCAATTTCTTTATTTAATTCTTCAATATCTGCAAGTATTTCACTTGTTGGTGGATATTCTACTTTTTCATACACAATTTCTTTATATTTATTGATTGAAAGATCGTAATTGTTATTTACAATTTCTTTTTTATCTACCAAGAAACTTTGTTCTGTTCTTTTTCGGTTTGCTTCTTTATCTAAATGATTAAATCTTTCGATAATATCTGGAATATCATTCTCTTTGATTGGAGATCTTTTATCATCTAATGAATATCCATCGGCTTTCATGTCATAAAACCAAACCTTGTCAGTTCCACCATGACCTGTTTTTGTAAAAATCAATATTCCTGTTGATACACCGGCATAAGGTTTGAATACACCGGAAGGCATTGAAATCACTGCCTCTAATCTATTGTCTTCAATAATTGCTTTTCTTATTTGTTTATGAGCGTTACTTGAGCCGAATAAGACACCGTCAGGAACGATACAAGCACATCTTCCACCAATCTTTAACATTCTTATAAACAAAGCCAGAAATAATAATTCTGTTTTCTTTGTCTTGGCTACTTTTAATAAGTTGGCAGATACTGAATCAGCATCTAATGAACCTTTAAATGGAGGGTTGGCAAGAATTAAAGAATATTTATCGGTATCTAGATTTTGATCCGATAAACTATCTCTATATTCGATGAACGGAGATTCTACGCCGTGTGTCATCATATTCATAGCACCAATACGAAGCATGGTTCTATCCATATCAAATCCATGGAACATATGATTCATATAATGCTCTCTATTTTCTTTGTTCATCAAAATATCATTGCGATATGTTTCTCTTAAATAATCACTTGCGCCAACTAAGAAACCACCTGTACCACATGCTGGATCACAAATTGTTTCTTTTGGAGATGGTTTCATCAGTTCAACCATCATATGAATAATGTGTCTTGGTGTTCTGAATTGGCCGTTTCTTCCAGCGGTAGAAATCTTAGACAATAAATATTCATATACATCTCCACGAATATCGATTTCTGTTGATTGTCCCATTAATACATAAATTTCATCTAATGAATCAACAACTTTAGATAATACCAAAGGCGTAGGCAATTTAAATATCGCATCATCCATATACTTTGAATATGCACTATTCTTATCAGAATGTAGATTCTTAATAAATGGGAATACCCATTCTTGGATTGTTTCATACATCTTATTTGCTGGAAAATCTCTAAATGTAGACCACTTTAATTGTTGACCATCAATTGTTCTTTCACCAATCTCAACTTTATCAGAAAAAATGCTCTTGAATGGCAAACCTAACATTGCGCATTCTTTCGCATTCTTATTATCCGTATCATCCAAATCATGGATAAACATCAAATAAGTAATTTGTTCAATTACTTCAAGAGGATTTGTTAATCCTCCTGCCGCAAACACATCCCATAAACTATCGATTTTGTTTTTTAATTCTCCTGTAATCATTATTCTTTCTCCTCATTCCATATGTATGAAGTATATCTTCCACCACTTAATTTAATAATTTCATTCTTTTTTAACAATTCAGTCAAAGTTCTTTGAACTGTAGTATCACTTATATCTGGACATTTTTCCATGATTTGGCTCTTTGTGATTTTGCCTATATGTTTTCTTATAACTTCACGAATTCTCTCAGGTTTATTCATTCCAGATTCAATCAATGTCTGAACTCGGCCAGAAAACTCTTTATATGCAGCGATAACTACTCCAAGATAGTATTCTACAAATGGTTCATAATCATTTTTGTTATCATGCCATTCATAAGAACTTGCTTGTAATTGCTCATAATATGTATCTTTTGATTTCTCAATCAGTTTTTCTATACTTATATATTTACCAACTATATATCCTGATTTATACAAAAGCAGTAAAGTAAGTAGTCTGCTCATTCTTCCATTTCCATCATTAAATGGGTGAATGCACAAAAAATCCAATATAAACATTGGCATTAATATCAATGGATCAATGTTATTATTTAATGCATCGTTGTATGCATTACACATGTTGAGCATAGCTTCTGGTGTAGCCCAAGCCTCAATAGGTTGAAACCTTATTTTTTGATTTCCGCTAGAATCAACTTCTGCGATTATATTATCTGTTGACTTAAATTTTCCTCCAAAACTCATTCCATTATACTTATATAAATCACCATGTAGTTGAAGAATGTAATTAGCGTTAATAGGGATGTATTCATAACTTTCATGAATTGTATTTAATACATCACGATAACCAGCTATCTCCTTTTCACTTCTACTTTTAGGCATTGTCTTATCCATAACAAGTTTTTTCAGACGATCATCTGTAGTGATAATTCCTTCAATTTTATTTGAAGCTTCAGTACTTTGGATTTTAGCTATCTCTAACAATTCAACTAGTTTATCCGAATTAGACTCAATAAATAAATTTTGTTCACCTTTATATTCATGAATAGAAGTCAAAAGAGAAACGATATTCGGAGTTAATAATCTTTTCCAACTTTCTTTATATTCAAATTGTCTCATCGTATCCTCCTTCAAAACTATTATAAATTCAATTTAGTCATTTTTCAATTCAATTTAGTCATTTTCTTAAAAATGACTAAATTGGTGTTCTTATGACGTAATTAAAAATGAACGCAAATTCGTTAAAAACAATGGCACCACTGTTGGCGGAGCAGAATAGATTTGTTGACTTTATAAAATGGGTCAACAAATCAAAATTTCATTTCTTCTATCAAAAAAATCAGTAAGAATCACTCTTACTGATGAATAGGGAAAGTTAATATAATAGTAAATAAGTCATTTGTTTCGTCTTGATAGAAAGTACCATGATGTAGTTCTATCATTTTTTTTACACTCTTTAAACCAATCCCATTACTCTCTACTTTATCTAAATGATGATTGATTGAATTGGTAAAACTCATTTTTAATCGATCTTCCTCAATTGTTGCTTGAATCACAATATCTTTCCAAGGATCACAATACTTTTGAATATTTGAAAATACATTATTTAATATTCTTTGAATCATCGCAAAATTCGCATCCATAGATAGAGAAGTCTGTAGAGGCTCATATAAAATGTGTAGATCCATTTCTCTTAAATACTGAATATGATCTACCAATGTATTGATGACTCTTTGAATGGGAATATTCGATAAATCCGAATTGTATTCTGTAGAAAAGACAAGAGAATACTCAAACATTTTATTGGAAAGATATGTGATTTCTTCAACTTTAGCTAGACACTTTTGAAGATATTGATCACGAAATTCAATATCATCCTTTTTTAAATTCATGATTTCAAGATACCCCTTTAACGTTGTTAGTGGAGTCCTTAAATCATGGGATAAAGAAGAAATTAATTCTTTATTCGCAACACGCGCCTGTTGTTCATTGTCCATCGTTTGTAGAAAGGCAATGCGCATTTGATTCAAATCCTGGGCTAAACGCCCAATCTCATCTCTATCACTTACTTTGATTTCGTGATTCCATTCACCGATTGCTAAAGTAAATACATCTTCCTGTAAACTTTGAATAGAATGAATTCGTTTACGGATAAAACTTTGTAGGATAATTAAATAAAAAGAGAAAGAAATCAAAAGCGAAAGAATAATATAAGGAATTTGGAATGGAATCATTGGGAATGAAGTGATATATAAATAAACGGATTGGTTTTTAAACTGTATTGGATAATCATAATACAATGGGGCCTCCAAAACATCCAAATCATCAAAACTATATAACAACAAAAAATTATTGCTGCTTAATGGAGATTTGTCTGTAAAATAGATTCCATCCTGATCATATAATTCCACATACGCATGATTGAGTGCATTTTCTTTTAATATATGATTGATGGCTTTTTTATTTTCTTTCGTTAGATCGAAATTTTGGAGTTGTTTTTCTAATTTCTTTACATAAGAAGAATAATCTTCCGATTGATAAAAAGTATCCATTAAAAACTCAAAGACAGCACTACGATTTAAATATAGAAATGAAAAAGAAGTTAATACCAACAATGTTGCACAAAGAAAAGAGAACATCATACGACTGGATAAAGAATAAAAGATGTTTTTCTTTGATCGAAGTGGTTTAAGATTTTTTGAAATCCAATAAAAAAGAATTGTGATAATAAGACTTAAAATACAATCAAAAATACGATAAGAAGCATAATAATTTTTAAAAGATGGATACCACTCAATACAACTTGTTTTACTTGAACTCTTTATAAAAATATTATACTTTTGTGCATTTTTTAAAGGAGCACGGCCACAAAACGCAAGTATAGAATCGATGACTTTATCATCTGGTTTATTTGATTTTGTTTTATATAAAATGACTTGATAACTTCCTTTTTTTAATAATTGATTTAAATCTTTACGAATTTGAGTGTGGTTCATAAAATCCACTTGTTCTTGTTCATCCAAATAAGCCTTCGCCTCTTTGATCTCGTCTTTAGACAAAGTATCCGAATAATTAAAATGTGCATTTAAATAATCGTATACGACAAATCTTTGAGAATATATTACGAAAAAGCTCAATAAAAAAACAAGAAGGGAAAGATATAGTCTCGTTATTTTTTTATTCAAAACGATACCCCTTTCCCCAAATTGTTTTTATGTATACTGGATTGGCGGGATCCTTCTCGATTTTCTTTCTAAGATTACGAATATGAACCATGATTGTATTATTTGCCGAATAATAATAAGGCTCATTCCAAGCCTTTTCATACAATTGTTCAGCTGAAAAAATCTGTTTAGGATTCTTCATCAACGTACTCAAAATATTAAATTCAATATCCGTTAATTCAACTTCCTTTCCATTGACCTCTGCATTTTGTTGGGCATAACGCAAAGTAAGACCATCCATACTTAAATCCTTTTCTGTATCAAGTAATGTTTCTTCTTTTTTACCCTTATAGACTTGATAACGACGAAGTAAAGCTTTAACTCTTGCCGTTAATTCACTATACGAAAAAGGCTTTGCCAAATAGTCATCGGCTCCACTTGAAAAACCAAGTGTCTTATCCGAATCTAATCCTTTGGCTGTTAAAAATAAGATGGGGACATTACTTGTTTCACGAAGCTTTAAACAAGTCTGATAGCCATTCATGTTTGGCATCATGATATCAAGAATGATTAAATCGATGGAAGAATCAAACAATTGAAGGACCTCATTTCCATCTTTAGCTTCAATCACTTCATAGCCTTCGCCAGTTAATAAAATTCTTAATATTTCACGGATTTCTGCATTATCATCCGCCACTAAAATACGCGTCTGCATGTTCACATTCCCTTTCTTTTATTCTATTTTACCCCAATTACTATAGGGTTTCCAATTTTCATAAGGCAACATATGATGTAAATGATCCATCACTTTCGATTGCGAAGAATACAACTGAATGACATCCAATTTTTCTTTATAATCTTTCTTGGACAATTTCTTTTCATTCTCTAATTCAGCCTTGTTTTTCTTTGATGCATACTTACCAAAATATACAAGCTGATTTGTCTTATCTTCTTTTTCTAAAATCATAGTAACATACTTAGATACCTTTTTATGATGTATATGCCCATATTCTCCATTTGGATTATGGGTTACAATTTTGTCCCAATCCTTAGAATCAATTTCTTTTTTGATTTCGCTTTGAATATCCTTTTTACAAGACTTCCAGTTATCACGCTTACCCTTTGTCTTATCTGGAAAAGATAAAATAATTCCTTTGGAATGTGTTTTTTCCATGACTTTCATAAATTCTTTTTTTCTTTTTTTATTGTTTCCATTGGTAATACACAAAACCGTGTAATTTCCATTGATTAAATGAGATCCACCCCAAATTGTTTCATCATCCGGATGTGCCACAATCATTAAAGATTCAGGCTCTTTGGCATGAATTACAGATGTATTTAGACAAAGCATCAAACTTAAGATGCATAATAATAACTTTTTCACACTTATCACCGGTAAAATTCTATCAAACATTTCTTAACACTCTACTTATATATTTCTTAAATCTTCTTAATATATTTAGGAAAGTTTAATATTTCCTTTTGTCGATACTTAAGATTTATTTTGTATAGTAAAACCATGAAAAAAAGAGATAAGTTTTACATTACAATACTATTTATATTACCCATTCTATTTGTACTTTGTGTATCCACATATTCCATGTATGGATCAAAGTTAGACTGGTTAGCACAACACGTATCTTTGGCAGACTATTTTCGACAAACCAAACAATTACTTCCAGACAGTTTTGAAAATCTTCAAGGACAAACCAATGCCTTTAGCTTTTCATATTATGGATTATTAAGGCCAGACGTTTTAGTTTCTTATTTATTTCCAAATATTCCAATACATTTCTTTATTATAGGTTATGCAACATTTCTATGGGCATCTACAGGCGGACTTTGTTATTGCTGGCTAAGAAATAAAGGATACAAAGATTCGATTTGTTTTTTTTCGAGTATTTGTTGCATATGCGCCAATTGCTTCTTTCAGTCCCACCAACAAATCATGTTTATAGAAATTCTTCCCTTTTTATTTCTTTCACTCATTCTAATCGATAAAAATAAAAGACAATGGATCAGTCCATGTATATGCATGGCACTTTTCCATAATTATTTCTATACGCCAGGCATGATATTGATTCTGCTTTTATATGATTATGATCAAAACTATACGATAAAAGACATTCTGATTCCGATTCTTATTGGTATGGGTATGGCTACGATTTTATGGCTACCAACGGGATATTTGATTTTAAACAATCATAAATCTGTTGTACAAACTAACCTATTCGATTTATTAATTCCAAACTTTACTCTAACAGGACTTATCTATGATAGCTATGGATGTGGATTGACTGTGATTAGCTGTATTGCCCTATTTCAAGGTATTCAATTTGAAAAGACAAGGAAACTGTCGATTCTGTTGATTTTAATGTTTGTTTTCCCGATATTCTCTTATATATTGAATGGAACTTTATATGCACGTACAAAAATATTGGTGTTATGTTTACCACTCGTGCTTATGATCCTTTCCTATTGGTTACAAGAAAGAAAGTTGAATAAAGAATTGTTGATTTTAGCCAGTTTATTTCTTTGTACAAAAACAATGTTTCTAGGATTATTAATTTCACTTGTGTTTATTGGCTATTACTTTATGGATAAAAAAGAATGTTTAATGATATATGCCCTTGTACCTATGATTGTTTTTACAGGATTAAATTACAATCAGTGTTTAGATTCAAAACTCTATAATTCAATGTATTCTAAGGATAAACAAAAATTGATGCAAAGAAACGATTTGAATCAACGAACAGCTGATTTAGATCAGGTGGGGTACAGTGTCAATCACATATATGATTTAAAAGAAATGAAGGCATCAAGTTATACGTCAACAAGTAATTCTTTATATAACACTTTTGTGTATGATATTATAAAGAGTCCGATTTCCCAATCCAATCGAACAATTATAACGGATAGTGAGAATTATTTATATTTGAGTATGATGTCTGTTCAAAATGTACTCAGTAAAGAATCGAATTTATATGGATATAAAGAAGTAGATAGTAAAGGAAAATATAAATTATTAAAGAATAAAAATGTATTTCCAATGGTCTATGTCACAAGTGATACTATAAGTGAATCTAAGTTTGATAAACTCTTTTATCCATATAATTTGGATACCATCTATAATCGTACGATTGTGAATGGTGAAACAAGTAATGAGTATGTCTCAAAGATGAAACTTATAAAGAATTTAGATCAATCGATTGTAGTTCAGAACAAAAAGAAAACGAAAAAAACGATACCCATTGATTTTGATGCCAAAAATAAACTGATCTGTATTGATTTTGATGTAAAGAATTATACAGATAAAAAGATTTCGATATCCATAAACGGAATGAAGAATACATTGTCAAAAAAACATTCTGTGTATCCAAATGGGAATAAACATTTTACGTATATTCTTTCTAAAAAAGAATTAAAACAATTTGATGTTACTTTATCCAAAGGAAAATATAAGGTATCCAATATTCGTGTTTATACATGTGATATGAATGTGTTTGATCGTAAAGTAACAAAGATTAAATCTTTGAAAACGGATTCTATATTTAAAGGGAAAGTAACGACCTCTAAAGATGGTTATCTTGTAACTTCATATCCTTATGAAAAGGGATATGAAATATATATAGATGGAAAAAAACAGAATGTTGAAATTGTGAATAAGGCTTTTGTGGGATGCAAAATCAAAAAAGGAAGTCATACAATTACAATTCAATTTCATGCGCCATTAAAAAAACTAGGACTATGTATAAGTGTTCTTTCAATTATGATAGGAGGATTTTGGATATGGAAAAAGTCAAAGAATTTATAAGCTATGGAATCGTAGGAGTTATGACAACTCTTGTGAATTATATTGTTTATTTTATAAGTTTAAAAATAGGAATCCATTGGCTGACTAGTAATAGTTTAGCTTGGATAATAGCCGTTATTTTTGCGTATTTTTCAAACCGTAAAGTTGTATTTCACTCAAGTAATGATATGAAAAAAGAGTGTATTGAGTTTTTTGGACTTCGATTTATGACATTACTTGTTGAAAACCTACTATTGGCGATTTGTATTGATGGCTTACATATTTCAAATTTATTATCTAAGATTTTAGTCAGTGTGATTACTGTTTTGGCCAATTATTTCTTGTGTAAATCCCATATATTTTCTAAGAAGGAGGAAATGTTGTATGAACAAAATTAGTGTTGTCGTTCCTTGTTTTAATGAAGAAGAAGTTCTTTCTGTGTTTTATAAAAAGACAAGTGAAGTATTAAATGAAATAGAAGACATTACCTATGAATTGTTGTTTGTGGATGATGGATCCAAGGATCACACAAAAGATATATTAAGAGCGTTGAGTTTAAAGGATGATCGTTGTGAATTTATTTCTTTTTCTAGAAACTTTGGTAAAGAAGCCGCCATGTTTGCAGGATTAAAGAAATCAAGTGGTGATTATGTTGTGATCATGGATGCCGATTTGCAGCATCCTCCTGTATTATTAAAAGAAATGTATAAGGCGGTTAGTGAAGAAGGCTATGATTGTTGTGCAGGAAAAAGAGTGGACCGTACGGGTGAAGGAAAGATTCGTAACTTTTTATCGCATGCCTTTTATAAAGTAATGCAGAAAATGTGCAAAATGGATATGAGCGATGGTTGTGGTGATTTTCGTATGATGTCAAGACAAATGGTGGATGCGATTCTAGAATTAAAAGAATACAATCGCTATATGAAAGGATTATTTTCTTTTGTAGGATTTGATACAAAATGGATTGAATTTCATAATGTACAACGAGCAGCCGGTAATTCTAAATGGAATTTCTCTAAACTATTCGCATATGCGATGGAAGGTATGTTTTCCTTTTCTACAGCACCAATAGTATGGATTGGTAATATTGGAACAACTATCATGTTCTTATCAATAATAATGGCAATACTGGGTTTAATGATTCATGTCACATCGATGTTTCATTTAGTATGTTTGATTCTATTCTTAAGTGGGCTTCAAATGTTGTTTGTGGCCATTTTAGGTCAATATACGACAAAAGACTATATGGAAAGTAAACAAAGACCAATCTATATAGTAAAAGAAACTAGCAAGAATTTAAGCTAGTCTTTTAATGTGATTTCAATCACTGTGTCAATTGGATCTGGACACTGGTGTGAATTGGAATCAATATTGATAAATGTATAGTCTGGGAAACTTTCTGTATTCCAAGGCGTTTGAATTTTGATTTGAGAATGATCAGACAATCTTCTTATGTCTTGGATTTTTTCTTTCCGAATTTTAACAGGTATATCAAAAATACTCTCATCTAAAATATGTGCATAAATTTTATTTTCCTTTTGTGTGTATCTTCCCCATTCTGGTTTTTCTAATTCACACTTTGTACACCCATAAATAGAAGCTTCATTTAGTTTCATCCATTCACTAATTTTATTTAATACCAGGATAGATTCTTTAGGAAATTGACCTCTAGCATCCGGCCCCACATTTAAAATCATGTTTCCACCTTTAGATACACACTCAACTAGAGTACGGATGATTAGCTTAGCGGACTTATAGTTCGTGTCCTTGGCACAATATCCCCAATGCTCATTCATAGTAATGCAAGCTTCCCAAGGCACAGGTAAACCTTGAGGAGGAATCATTTGTTCAGGTGAAGTAAAATCACCGGCTGTAAAACTAGGATGTGCATCCATAATGGTTCCAGGATGCACACCATCTCCTTCTAAACGATTGTCGATGATCATGCCTGGCTGGTAGGTTCTTGCCATTGTTACGATTTTGTGGGCATCCCATACATCTTTTGTCATGTTGTCATAAGAAAAGTCAAACCACATGATATCGAGCTTTCCATAGTTTGTAAGTAATTCCTTGATTTGAGTATGCATATAATTTAAATAGTTTGAAAAACAAATCGGTTTATCGTATTCTGGATTATTTCTTTCAGGATGATGTCTATCTTTGTAGTGAGGATAGTCTGGATGATGCCAATCAAGTAGGGAATAATATAGACCGACTTTTAAGCCTTCTTCTCTAAAGGCATCTAAAAATTTTCTGACATAATCATGATTTGCCTTCCAATCTGTAGTCTTTGTATCAAACATACAATATCCATCGTGGTGTTTGGCAGTCATTACGGCATATTTCATGCCGGCAGCTTTGGCAAGTTTTGCCCATTGGTGTGGATTAAATAGATCTGGATCAAATTCATTCGCAAAAGGAATATAGTCTTCTTCTTTCATTTCTTCGTTGCTTCTCACCCATTCACCTCGTGCAGGAATGGAATAGATTCCCCAATGGATAAAAAGTCCGAATCTAGATTTTTGAAACTCTGTAATATTCATAAGATCTCCTTTAGAAAAGTGGTTCTTGTAGCTGCTTTCTTTGAAGTGCAATGCCTGGTTTGGATAAGATTTCTTTGGTTCTAGAAATATCTTTTAACCAAGGATCTATATCTTCTTTTTCAAGTATGACTGGCATTCTAGAATGCACAGGTTTTACATATGCATTGGCATCCGTGGTAACAATGACAAGGTGATCATCAATAAGAATTCCTGCAAAATAGAGAATGTGGTCGCAATAAAATTCTACTTTGTTTTTGCCTAAATCCCACTCGTAAAAACTTCCTGCAGGCACAATACAATGCATAGAATCTTTAAATAAAGGCTTTTCTAAGAGTGTTTCTTGTCTAGCATTTAAGATTAAATTGTTGGTTTTATACCCAAACGGCACCATTTTCTTTTGGTTTCGTGTTAATACAAGACATTTATCACTTGGATGAATGTCTTTTTCTTCTAAACCAAAGGCTTTGGCTACTTTAGGTGTATATCGAAAGCTTGTACACATAGTAGAAGTATATCATAAGAAAGAGGTTGTAATAAATTGTGAAAAACAGATAAAAAAGGGCGTATTAATGATCAATACATCACGTGGTGAAATTATTGATACCAATGCCTTATTTGAAGGTATTGAAAATGGCATTATTGGTGGTGTGGGTATTGATTCTTTTGAAAATGAGTAGGAAGTTATTTATATTGACCATAACTATAATGCCATCAAGAATCGAGACTTATTGATATTAAAAGCCTATCTTAATGTCATTGTAACGCCGCATGCAGACTTTTATACGGAGTAAGTATCTTATGATATGGTGCATTGTTCTTTGGGAAGTCCAAAGTATTTAGTAAATAATCAAGAATGTAGATATCAATTAAATTAAGGACAAGAGAAATTGCAATGTCATTAAGTTAAGAAATGACGGCTTTGAGGAGAACACAAAAAATGTGCTCCTCTTTTTTTTGTAGAAAATTTGAATT
>OLPR01002195.1_pt1 | contig 14753 bp, 7 predicted proteins | sample 1672761 | NCBI WGS metagenome assembly OLPR01 (sample SAMEA3136721, study PRJEB25190) | human gut metagenome | biome: human gut; feature: human-associated habitat; material: faeces | place: Austria | collected 2013 | reverse complement strand
CGGCGGACGGGGCCTTCAAACGGGGCGGCGTTCAGCGTCAACACTGCAGGGCGCAGGCCGGGGGCCGTGACATCCACGGTAATCGTGCCGGTGCGGCCATTGCCCGCCACAACGGCCAGCAGCATGCCGCTGAAAAGGCGGCGGCTGTCGGTCTGGTACTCGTCGGGGTCGGCGCTGTCGCCGTTGTCAAGGCCCACCAGCACACCCGCGCCATTTACGCGGACCGTCACGCGGTCGTTCGCGTTGCGCACAGGGTTGCCGTTCTTGTCGCGGGTTGTGATTGTGATAAACGCAAGCTCACGGCCATCGCCGGAAATCGTCTTGCGGTCAGCCTGCAGGCAGACCATAGCGCTGTCATCGAAGGAATCCTGCTCGTCGGTTGCCACGACCTTGCCGTTTTCATCGTAGGCTACGACCTTGACGCTGCCGGGGTGGTAGGCTGCCTGCCAGCTGGCGGTACGGCCCTTGGCGGAGTCCAGCACCTTGCGGCCAAGGCTCTCGCCGTTCACAAACAGTTCTACGCTGTGGGCGTTGGTGCAAGCGCAGAGGTCAATCAGCTGCCCTTCGTTGAAGTCCCAGTAGGGGAACAGGTGTACCATTGGGTGTGTTTTGGGGTCGAGCCACGCGGCCTGCACAACGTAGTAGGCGTCCTTCGGGAAGCCTGCCGTGTCAATCGTGCCGAAATAGCTGCTGCGCGTGTGGTAAGGTGTCGGCTCGCCGATGTAATCCCACCCGGTCCAAAGGTACTGCCCCAGCGTGAACGGCCAGCGTTGCTCGCTCTGCAGGCAGACATCCCAGCTCTCCGCGCCCCAACTTGTGCGGCTGTTGCCCAGGCTTGAGCACTGCAGGTCATCATCAGACAGCAGGCTTTGCGAAAGCGGGAAGTGGTAGATGCCGCGGCTCTGCACGATGGACGACGTCTCACTGCCGTAGATGACCCAGTCGGGGTGCTTCTCGTGGTGGCTGGCGTAGAGGCGCTCGCCGTAATTATAGCCCGCGACCTTGATGATATCGGCACAGTGCTGTGTATTTTCCCACGGCATGTAGTTGGAACCGAGCGTTGGGATGCCGTTGCGCGCAGGGTCGTGCGCAGCGACCTCGGCCAGCAGCATCCGCATTGTGTCCGCGCCCTCGGAACCCGCGTGGGTGTCGTAGATCTCGTTGCCGATGCACCAGAACAGCAGGCTTGGGTGGTTGCGGTCGCGGCGGATCCAGGCAGCAACATCCTTTTCCTGCCACTCGTCAAAGAAGCGGCCGTAGTCGTAAGGGTTCTTGCCGCTGCGCCAGCAGTCGAAGCTCTCGACATCCATCAAAATGCCCATCTCGTCGGCCAGATCCATGAACTGCGGCGCGGGCGGTGTGTGACCTGTGCGGATGCTGTTAACCCCCATGGACTTGAGGATTTCAAGCTGACGCTTGGCGGCGCTGTACTCAAACGCCGAACCGAGACAGCCGAAATCGTGGTGGATGCAGACGCCCTTGATCAAAACGCGCTTGTGATTCACCAGCAGCCCGCAGTCGGGTGTGGCTTCGATGGTGCGGCAGCCAAAGCGGGTGGTTAGTGTGTCGGTAACGCCATCGGCGCCGGTTAGCTCTGCCGTGATGTGGTAGAAGCTTGGCGCGTCCAAGTCCCACAAAGCGGGGTCTTGCAGCGTGAAGGTGTGCGAGGCTTTGTAAATCGCGGTTTCCTTGCCCGTGCGCCAGCCATCGGGGGAGGGGAGAGCGGCCCATGCATCGGCAGGGATGGCGGCAGTGCCAAGAAGGCTGCCGTTATCATCGGTCAGATGCAGCGTCAGCGTGCGGCCCGCGCTGGCGGCGGTGACGGAACCCGCCTCGGCAGTGACGGCCACGGTCCAAGCGCCGTTGTCGCCCTCTTTGGCAGCTACATACAGTCCATCGGGCATCAAGTGGAGGTCGGGAGCCTCCCACAGTTCCACATTGCGGTACAGGCCCGCACCGGAGTACCAGCGGGAGTTGGGGTGGCGCAGATTGCAGCGGACAAGAACCTCGTTCTGGCCCTCATGCAGCGCGTCGGTGATGTCGAACCAGAACGACGTGTAGCCGTACTTCCATTGGCCGACTTCGGTGCCGTTGACGAAAACGGTCGTATCCATGTAGGCCCCGCCGAACCAAAGCATGCGGCGGGTGCCGGGCACATCAGTGACAAAGAAATATTTGCGGTAGAACAGCGTGCCATCGCGGTACAGATCGTCCGCGTGGCGAATCTGCCAATCGTGGGGCAGGTCGACGGGGGTGAACTGCGCGTTCCAAGGCAGCAGCTCGGTATCCGGCGCGCAGGCGGCAAACAGCCAGTCGACGCTGAAATCGGTGCGTTTCATAAGGAACAGCTCCTTTTTAATAAGGGTAAGGGGATGTGACGGGAAGTGCCGTGCAGGTCCGACATGGCCGTGTCGGGCACACACGGTGCGCCCCGTCACCGGGGCGCGGTACTTGCATACCATAAACAGCAAACCGGGGGCAGCCCCATGTTGTTACGTGAGGCTGCCCCCGGCAGTTGCATCACTGTCGCAGGGACAGTCAGTTTCCAAACAAATTACTTGCTTGCATTGTAGGTGTCGTTGTACATATCAACGATGTTCTGCATGTTCTGGGCTTCGACCTCAGCAACGTAGGTATCCCAATCGTTGTTGATGTCAGCCTGATTCATGGCAAACTTGCAGGTCCAAGCGTTGACGGTATCGGTCATGGGGGTGCCCCACAGGTTCAGCATCTCCATCTGATCCTCGTCGAAGGTAACGGTGGGATCCAGCGGGCGCAGCTTGCGGTACTGGCCCTGACGGTCGTAGAAGTCACGCAGATCCTCGGTGAAGTTGCTGGTCAGCAGCTCGGTGTTGCCGCCATACATGAAGTTGCCGCAGGCGTAGCCCAGCTCTTCACGCAGGTCGATCTGATCGTCGGAGGTCTGTCCGATGGACAGGCCTTTGCAGTAGTAACCGGGGGTCAGGCTGTAGGCGCCGTCGGTGACGGTGTAGGTCTCGCCCTCTTTGCCCCACTTGGTCAGGGTCAGGCCCTCGTCAGAGTACCACAGCCAGTCAACAAAGCGCATCATCTTGATGAACTCGTCCTCGCCCAGCTCTTTCAGAGCGTTGGAAGAGATCATGATACCGCACTCAAGGCGCTGGTTCTCGGCCTGATAGTCGGATGTGCCGATGGGAGTGAGGATGCGGTACAGCTCGTAGTTGCCCTCGCCCAGCTGCTCCTTGACCTTGGCATCCTGGACAGCGTACTGGGCACGGTTGGTGGACATGATGACGGTCTCGCCGCGGTAGAACTTGTTCAGCGCGGTGTCGTCATCCTGGGTCCAGGTCTCGGGGTCAAGGACCTTGTTCTGGACGAGCTTCTGCAGGACAGTGTAGGCCTGCTTGTATTTGTCGGAGACAGAGCCGTCAACGAAGGAATCGCTGTCGGCGTCATAGACCAGACCGTAGTTGGTGGTGATGGCCCAGCCGGTGTTGATATCGTAGGAGGCACCCAGCAGCTTCAGCAGGTTGCCGCCCTGACCGTAACCGGAGGTCTGGCCGCACCACATATCGGACCAGATGTAGTCATTCTCGCCGCACATGCCCTGCTCGACCATGTACTTCTTGACGCCGATCAACACGTCGGCGAACTTATCCCAGGTCCAATCCTTTTCCAGCTCGGCGACATCGTAGCCGGCAGCGTCAAAGATGTCCTTGCGGACGAGGAAGGTGTAATCCTGCAGAGCGGTCTCCTTCAGGCCGGGCAGGCGGTAGTACTTGCCGTCAGCCTGCGTGATGGTGGCCAAGTCGTCCTGCATGTTGTACTCCTCGACGAAGTTGGAGTAGTTGGGCATATACTGGACATAGTCGGAGACGGGGACAACGCCGCCGCCGGTGACATACGCAGTTTCAGTGTAGATCTTGGGGATGATGTAGGGGGCAGTGCCGGAAGAAACGGCCAAGGAAACCTTATCGGTGTAGTTGGAGTTGTCAACGACGGTCAGTTCCAGATGGACGTTGGTGGCATCCTCGATGGCCTTAAAGACGCCCTCGTTGATCCACTTGTCGTTCATGGGATAGGCGGGGTTGTCGTTGAAGAACATCGTGTAGGTGACAGGCTCGTCAGAGTGGAAGTGCTCGCCGTACTCATAGCCGAGGTTCGACTCGTCCGCAGCAGCGGTGTCGGTGGTAGCAGTGCTGCCATCGGTGTTGGTGCTTGCAGCCGTGGAGCTGCCGGAGCCGCCGCAGGCAGCCAGAGACAGCACCATGCCGGTAGCCAGCACGAGGGATGTGAGCTTTTTCATGTTTCGTAACCTCCATTACGTTTTTTCCTGCTCCCCGGAAGGCCCTGGGAAAACAGGCGTTTTCTTTCATCCGGCACCGGAGTCGGCGTCGGTTTTAAGACAGTGGAAAAACGGGACGCAGAGCACTAACGCGAAAACGTTAGCCCTTAACGCCGCCCAGCATCATGCCCTGCACGAAATACTTCTGGATGAAGGGGTAGATGCAAATGATGGGAGCGGACGTCAGCACCATGGCGCAGGACTTGATGTTGGAAGCGATCTGCATGGCATCGCCTGCATCGGCACTTGTGCCGGAAGCGCTGCTGATGAGCTGGCGCAGATAGTAGGCAACGGGCCATTTCGTGGTCGTATCCAAGTAGAGGAAAGCATCAAACCAGTCGTTCCAGTACTGGACGACGTAGAACAGTGTCATGGTGGCAATGATGGGCTTGGACAGGGGGATGGCGATGCGCCAGAACACGCCCCACAAGTCCAGGCCGTCGATCTCGCCGGCTTCTTCCAGCTCACGGGGGAGAGTGAGGAAGAAGGAACGCATCAGGATGACGTAGTAGGTGGAGATCATGCCGGGCAGGATGAAGGATGCCACGGTATCGCGCAGACCCAAGGAAACCATCAAAATGTAGTTGGGGATCATGCCGCCGCTAAAGTACATCGTGAAAATGATGAACTTGTTGATGGCCTTGCCGCCGTACAGCTCCGCCTTGGAAAGGGGATAGGCCAGCAGGGCGCTGAACAGCAGAGCGCAGACCGTGCCAATGATGGAGTACACAATGGTGTTGCCGTAATAGGGGATGAACTTGCCGTCGGTGACAACGTATTTATATGTGGAGATGTTGAAGTCCTTCGGGATCAGGCCGACTTGGCCTGCAACGATCGCCTGCGTAGAGGAGAAGGACTGGGCGATCAAGTACAGGAACGGGTAGAGCATCGCAACGCTGATCAGCGTCAGGATGATGGCGTTAAAGACCTTGAACACGCGGTAACTGCCGGATTCCTTGATCTTCATGGGGCCCATAGTAGTTGCTTTTGCCATTATTTTATCCTCCTAATTACCACAAACCGCTACCGGTCAGCCAAGAGGAGACCTTGTTGGCAACCGTGAGCAGGACCAGGTTGATGACACCTTGGAACAGGCCGACGGCCGTTGCGTAGCTGTAGTTGCCGGAGCCAAGGCCCATGCGGTAGACGTAGGTGGCGATGATGTCGGCCGTCTCATAGGTCGTGGGGGTGTACAGCAGGAAGACCTTCTCGAAAGCGGCGGAACCGCACAGGCTGCCGATGTTCAGAACCAACAGGGTGGAGATGGTGGGCAGGATGGCGGGGATGGTAACGTGCAGGCACTGCTGGAAGCGGTTTGCGCCGTCCAGCTCAGCAGCCTCGTACAGTTCGGTGTTGATGCCGGACATGGCAGCCAAGTAAAGGATGGTGCCCCAGCCGAGGCCCTGCCATACGCCCGTGGTAACAAAGATCGTCGTGAACCACTCGGGCAGGGAGATGAAGGTGATAGCCTCGCCGCCCAGCTTGGTGATGAGGTTGTTGATGGGGCCGCTGGTGGACAGAATCTCGCGGACCATGCCCGCAACGATGACCATCGAGATGAAGTGGGGCAGGTAGGAGATCGTCTGCACAATCTTCTTGAAGTGAACATTCTTGACCTCGTTCAGCAACAGGGCGAAGATCAGCGTCAGCGGGAAGCTGATGATCAGATACTTGAAGTTCAACAGCAGTGTGTTCTTGAACGCACGCCAGAAGTTCTGATCCTTCATGAACTGGTTGAAGTACTTCAGGCCGCTCCATTCATCGCCGAAGATGCTGCTGCCGGCGCGGTAGCGGCGGAACGCAATGATGTTGCCGAACATCGGGATGTAGCGGAACACGATGTAGTACACAATGGGAATGAACATCATTGCGTACCATTGCCAGTACTTTTTAATGTGCTTCATTACGGCACCCTGTTTCTTGACAGTGGCCACAGAAGCGTCTTTTTGTGCGGTCTTGGGCATGGTTCTGTCTCTCCTTCCTAAATATCAATCACAGGTCAAGGGCCTGCGTTGCGGACTGGGTGACAGTCAGCTTTGCGGGGGCCTGACCCATCAGCGCTACGCTGCGGGCATCAGGCTGGGAAGCACCGACGTAAACGCTGTAGCTGCCTGCCTCAACGATCGGCGTGCCTTCCTCATTGCAGAGGGCGAAGGCGGCCAGCGGCAGGTGAATTTTGACCTGCTTCGTCTCACCGGGCTGCAGCTCGACCTTGGCAAGGCCCTTCAGCTGGGCGTTCGGGGTGTTCTCGCGCTCGGCCTTGACGTAAACCTCCACGCTCTCACGGCCCGCAACGGAACCCTCGTTCGTGACGTCCACCGTCACATCAAGGCCGTCGGAGCCCGCCTCATTCGCGCTGACAGCAGCGTTCTTGAAGCCGAACTTCGTGTAGGACAGGCCGTAGCCGAAGGGGTAAAGGGCTTCCTTCTCCATGTAGCGGTAGGTGCGGCCCTTCATGGCGTAGTCGGTAAACTCCGGCAGGTCGCGGTCGCTGTGGTAGAAGGTGACGGGCAGTTTGCCCTGCGGGTTCGTCTCACCGAACAGAGCGCGGGCCACAGCCTCGCCGCCACGGGCACCGGGATACCAGGCTTCGAGAATGGCGTTTGCGTGCTCATCTGCATAGTTGACAGCCAATGCACTGCCGCCCAGCAGAACCAGAACAACAGGCTTGCCGCTCTCAACACAGGCTTTCAGGACTTCCTCCTGATGGCCGGGGAGCTTCAGGTTCGGCTTGTCGCCGCTGGCGAACTGGTTGCCCTGGTCGCCCTCCTCACCCTCAAGGCCGGCATCCAGACCGAGGACTGCGATAACGACATCGCTCTCCTCGCAGACGCCCTTGACCTCGCTCATCAGTTCGTTGGACTCGGCCAAGCCTTGGATGTTGTCGGCGTAGAGGTGGCAGCCCTGCGAGTAGCGGACTTTCACATCGTCGCCGAGGTAATCTTCAATGCCCTCCAGCACGGTGGTGTAGCGGGAGGCAGTGCCCTCATAGTTGCCCAGCAGCGCCTTGCGACTGTCGGCATTGGGGCCGATGACGCCGATGGTGTGCAGCTTGGACTTGTCCAGCGGCAGCGTGCCGTCGTTCTTCAGCAGCGTCATGATGCTGTCGGCGACTTTCAGGTTCAGGGCCTTCATCTCGGCGCTGTCGACAACGTCGTAGCCAACCTTATTATAAGGAACCTGATCCTCGGCATCAAACATACCCAGACGCATGCGGGTCACATACAGGCGGGTCAGGCTCTCGTCGATCTTCTCTTCGGAAAGCTTGCCCTCGGCGACGGCCTGCTCAAGGTAAACGTAAAGGTCGCCGCAGTTCAGGTCGCAGCCGTTGTTGACGGCCAGTGCAACGGACTCTACAGGGCCGTCCGTGACCATGTGGCCGGTATGGAAGTCCTTGATGGCCCAGCAGTCGGAGGTAACGTGGCCGTCAAAATGCCACTTGTCACGCAGGATATCCTTTAGCAGGGTCTTGCTGCCGCAGCAGGGCTCGCCATTCGTGCGGTTGTACGCACCCATGACGGCCTCGACACCGGCTTCCTTGACCAGTGCGCGGAAGGCGGGCAGGTAGGTCTCCCACAGGTCCTGCTTGGAGACGATGGCGTTAAAGTGGTGGCGGTCGCTTTCGGGGCCAGAGTGTACGGCGAAATGCTTGGCGCAGGCGGCGGCCTGCAGGTAATCGGGATCGTTGCCCTGCATACCCTCAACAAAGCGGACGCCGAGGCGGCTCGTCAGGAACGGATCCTCGCCGTAAGTTTCGTGGCCACGGCCCCAGCGGGGATCGCGGAAGATGTTGATGTTGGGGGCCCAGACGGTCAGACCCTTGAAAATGTCGCGGTCGCCGTGGGCGCGGCACATATTGTACTTGCCGCGAGCCTCAACGCCGATGGCGTTGCCGACCTGCTCCATCATGTCCTCGTCAAAGGCGGCGGCCATGCCGATGGCCTGGGGGAAGACGGTGGCAGTGCCCGCGCGGCCGATACCGTGGATGCCCTCGCTCCACCAGTTGTAAGCGGGGATGCCCAGACGCTCGATCGCGGGAGCCCAGCTCAGCATCTGGCTGACCTTCTCGTGCAGGGTCATCTGCGCAACGAGGTCGGCCGCACGCTTGCGGTACTCAGCCTCTTTAGCGGGATTCTTGGTTCTCTTCATAATGCTTTCTCCTGTTCTTCCGTGTCCTTTACAGAACGCCGAAACCTAAAATGGTGAATACTTTGTCCGTGCCCGGCTCCTGCATCTTGATTTCGATGTGGTGCCGCTGCGCGGTTTCTTCCTTTAAGATAATGGCCGCATGGCAGTGGGTCCAACCGGCCTGCCGCGGGTCGTAGGCCGCGACCTCTTTGCCGTCTACCGTGACGACTGCCGCGCCGAACTCCTTGCTGCCCGAATCCTTAAAAACGAGCTGGATGCTGCGGCAGGTGATGTCCATCGTGAACGGCTTGTCGCCCGCGCCCTTCTTCCAGTTGTGGGGGAACTCGGGGGTGTTGACATCCTCGAAGTCGAAGGGCACGCTCTGTAAATCGGTGTCCGTCTCGGTGAAGCAGCCGGGGTCGATGACCGCGTCAAAGGGGTTCACACTGCGGTCCAGCAGCTTCGTCTCGGCAAAGTCGAAACCGTAGTAGGGGGCGAGCTCTTTCGGGGCAGGCCCTTCCTGCTGCTTGTCCAGCCGGTCCAGCATATACATGAGGCAGTCTCGCATGATGCGGTGCCCGCTGTTGGAGGGATGGAACACATCGTAGAAGTACTGGCGGCGGGTGATGACGCTGCGCTCGCCGACACCAACGCGGAACTGCGGGCTGACGGCGTCCAGCACATTGACCATCGGCAGCTCATGCCGCCAGCCGATGGGAGCCAAGCGATCCTTCAGGTTCCAGTCGTTGGCAAAAACGCTGAACAGCATCACAACGGCGGGCTCATTGGGGGCTGACCAGATCTTTTGGATCAGGCTCTCGTGCATCAGGCCCTTCGTCTCGTCAGCCTCGTCGTTGACGGCGAACTCGACGATGATCAGATCGGGCTGCACCGCACCGTCGCGGGTGATGTCGCGGTCATAGCGGATGATGCCGAGCTGGCAGGGCGTGCCGCCAACGCCCGCTTTGATGTAGCGGACATGTGCGCCGTGGTCGGGTGTGTACCTTTCGCAGATGGCCTCATAGGTCTTGCGCGCGTAGCACATTTCCTGCGAGGGAACCGCACCCGCGCCCTGTGTGATGGAGCCGCCCAGGAAGGCGATCGTCGTGGGCTTGCCATCGCGGAGCTGCTGCAACACACGCTTGATACGGATGTTGTTGCCGGTGCTCAGGCAGCTGCGGGCGATCATCTCGCTGTAGGCGGGCGTATCGAAAGCCACGGGCGGGTCGGGGTCAACCTCGGGGACTGTGTAGCCGTCGTTCAAGTAGAGCTTGACGGTGGCCGTGGCGATGTCCTTCGGTTTGACGAGCTCGAACAGAAACTCCTGCGGCGTCTCGTCGCTGTCGGACCACTGCTGCTCATCCATGACCATGATGTGCTCGGTGCCATCGGTGGTAATCTTCATGCTGTTGCGGCTGCCGCTGCTGCCCAGTTCCCCGGAGAAGCCGAGGGTGAAGGTCACGACCTTGTCGGGCAGGTCGCCGACGATGCTGACGCCGACGCTGTGCACGAGCTCGCGGAAACCCTTGGCCGTGCGGAGCATTTCCAGAATGTTCTCATCGTCAATGCCGCCGACCATTTTGGCGAAAGTTACAAGGCGGTCACCATTGATATAAACGGGGTGGCGGCCTACGCCGTCATTGCTCGGCAGGCCGCCGACCGGCTTGTCCAGCAGCACATAAAATCCCGGGCGTTTGGCCGTTGGGTCCTTGGGTGCGATCTTGTCCAACACCGTTTGCTTCACTCTTTTCTGAATTGTCTATGTCTTAGAATTGTCTGTGTCTTATGTTTGGTGAGCTCATCACAGGCCAAACATATCATTTGCCGTTATTATACCGCATTCCGAAAATGCATGCTTCTCATTTTTTGCTATATATCTTATCAATATCTGCTGTTTTTGCAGGCTTGTTGATTGTTTTTTGTGCAATGTGCTAGAAAGAAAAACACAGTTTTTGTGCGATTCGAGAAACGAATTGTAACTTTCGTGTCATTATTATGGATAAATGGTGCATAATGTGCCGCGAATTTTTCCTACCTGCTGCGCTTGTTCGGCATCGCCAAAATTTGCACAGCCTGAAAAATAGCACAAAATAAGCATTGCAAAAGCCGAAAGTCCCGAAAACGACGGGGCTTTTCTTGCAAAATGCGTCATTTTTTACGCTAAATTCCACGGTTACACTGCGTTATAAGTGGAATGCAGGGGTGCTGTATTTATGTTGCCCTGTTGAAAATCGAGCCCGGTACCCCCTTGATTTTGCCGCTGCAACCTGCTATATTGAGCCAAAACTGAACAACGAAAAGGGCCGATTTATGGCAGCAGTTACCCTGCCCACACACTATCGCAACGTTTTTGCGGAGCTGGGCTATGCGCAGGCGGAGATCGACGCACGCATTGAAAATGTACAAATGATGGCGGACGGCAACCGAACAACAGACAGCACAAAAGCACCCCCTGCACCAAAAGCACAATGCTTTCCGGTGCAGGGGGTGTTGTGGTTCAGTTCAGCCGGTCAGCCAAAACCATCAATCTTCGATCGTGATTTTGGTGATGACAGGCATCTGTTTGGGCTTGTTCCAGGTTTCAGGGCCGTAAGTGGGCTGGTTGGCAATGGCGTCCAGCACATCAAAACCGCTCTCCATTTCGCCAAAGGCGGCGTAACGGCCGTCCAGCTTGGCAGCATCCTTGTGAACAACAAAGAACTGCGTGCCGGCGGTATCAAAGTCATCATCGCGCGCCATAGAAAGGGCACCGCGGATATGCTTGAGCGGGTTGTTGACGCCATTTTCCGTAAACTCGCCCTTAATATGCCAATCACTGTCCGTCATGATGTCATTGTCCGGCGAACCGCCCTGAATGACATAATCCTTAACGATGCGGCACCAACACAAACCATCATAAAAACCGCTGCGTGCAGTTTTCACAAAGTTTGCCACGGTGAGGGGGGCATATTCCGGGTACAGCGTAAAAACCATAGTACCAAAGTCCCTGGTTTCAATCGTGCAGCGCATTAGCCGACCTTCACATCCTTGAAGAACAGGTTGCCGGAAGCAGTCATGTAGAAACCACTGATGTTGTCATGCATCAGGTAGTTGTTGGACTTGTAGTACAGGGGCAGAACAGCGTAATCGTTGGAAACGATAGCGTCAGCCTGCAGGGTCAGCTCAGCAGCCTTGGCCGGATCGTTCTCAGCCTTGACCTGCTCAACCAGAGCGTCATAATCGGCGTTGGAATAGAACAGGTTGTTGGAAGAATCGCCGGTCTTGCACAGGGGCAGGAAGCTCATGGGGTTCACGTAGTCAGCGCTCCAGCCCATGGCAGCAACCTGATAGTTGCCTTTCTGAACGTCGTCATAGAAGATGCTCCACTCGTTGGAGGAAACTTCAACATTGATGTTCAGGTTGTTCTTCAGCATTTCAGCCATAGCTTCAACGACCTTCTTGACGGTGTCGTTGTCGTAGTAGCTCAGGGTCAGAGTGGGGAAGCCTTCGCCGTTGGGGTAGCCAGCCTCTGCCAAGGCAGCCTGGGCGCCCTCAACGTCAGCGGTAGCGGACAGGCCAAAGCTTTCGCGGCCTTCGGTGATATCCTTGCCATCAACAGAGTAGCCCGGGGCCAGGAAGCTGTAAGCGGGCTGTGCATCGACCTGCACAACGTTGTCGATGATGGACTGACGGTCGATGGCCAGGCAGATTGCCTTGCGGACCAGAACGTTGTTCACAGGCTCGGCAGAGCAGTTGAAGTCATAGTAAACAGTGCCGTAGCTGGGGCTGGTCTGCACACCGGCATTCTCGGCCTTCAGGCGGGCAAAGTCAGAGGAAGGAATGCTGGCAACGCCGTCAACCTCGCCGGACTCGTAAGCGGTCAGAGCAGTTGCCTGATCCAGAACGTAGCGGAAGGTGACCTTCTGCAGGGAGACATTCTCAGCATCCCAGTAGTTCTCGTTCTTTTCCAGAATGACGTTTTCGTTCATGGCGAAGATCTTTTCTACAACAAAGCTGCCGGTCAAAAGGCCAGCCACCGTGGGGCCAAGCACCGTGATGACGGGGATCAGCGCATTGCGCAGGGCATGCTTGGTAACAACGGCGAACTCGGTCAGGCCCTTGGCGCGGGCGGTGCGGATGTAATCCTGGCCCATAACTTCCAGCAGGCTGGAGCGCATCAGGCGGGCCAGGTAGCTGACGGAATAGCCGCCCATGGCGATGACGGGCAGGATGTAGCTCTTCCAGCTGTCCAGGCCGAAGGTAGGCAGTACGTTCAGCTTAAAGGAGAATACATAAATCAGCATGGAGGCGATCACGAAAGACGGAATGGTAACGCCGATGGTGGCAATGGCCATCAGCAGCATATCCTGCCATTTGCCGTTTTTCAGCGCCGCTAATATGCCCATGGGGATGGAGGTAAGCAGCACAAACACCAAGGTGACAAGGCCCAGCTTGGCGGATACCGGCGCACCGGTGGCAATAAAATCGTTGACGGTTTTGCCGGTATATTTATAGGAAGGGCCGAAATCGCCATGCAGCAGGTTGCCCAGATATTTGACAAACTGCACCGGCATGGGCTGGTCCAGGCCGTACTTAGCTTCCATGGCCTGGGTAACCTCTTCCGGCACGCCCTTGGTGTTGGTGAACGGGCCACCGGGAATAGAGTGCATCAGGGTGAAGGTGATCAGAATGATCATGAACATGGCAATGATCATGGTTCCGATGCGCTTCAGGATAAATTTAACCATTACATTTTCCCTCTTTCGTGTGCACGGCCGCCGCACAGGGAATGGCGCCCCGACGGCTGCTCTGTGGCCATAGTGTGCACATGCGTTGTTCCTGGCGGCGGTACAGACTGACAATCCAGCCGCCTTATAATTATCTTATTATATAGCGGCAGCTTGCGGTTGTCATCAATTTTTATTCATGTTTTTTTTACCTTTATAAAAATATCCGATTTGCATACAAAACAAACGGCGCTGCTGAGAAAATGTGTAGAATAAGACCATGGATTATGAGGGAAAAAGCGATAAGCAAAGTAAATGTGTCCTTGTGATGAGAACAAAAAAAGAGAAAATATGGGAATGAATGCAGTATTGCCGACCCGGAAAGTTGGAAATTCCAGCGGGGCGGGCTTTGTATGGGTGGTTTAACGGCTTAACGCTCTAGTGAATAACTGTGATGGTTGAAACAAAGAGCAATGCTCTGCCGCTGGAACGTGGGAAAGCGCTTCCGGCGCAAAATCGTGGGATCACTGCGGAATGGCAGGGGAACAAGCAGCGTACAAGGGGATGTGGTGGACTGTTTATGTGCGGAAAAGGAAAAGTGAGACGAATGGAGGCGGACGGAGAACATACATAAGCCCAAAGGGATGCCCAACTCATCAAGTGAAACACGGCGCGAAAAGGCATAACGGCCACAGCGAGATGGCCGAAACACAGACCGAAACGCAAAAAGGCAGTGGAAACGCAGCAAAATAGCAGAGGTGAGGAACAACAGAGCAAAATATCTGTCCTCGAATGGAATACACAAAATACAGGGAGTGGAAACGGCGTATGCAAGCCCGCCAAAGCTGTATATATAACGCAAAAACTCGAATATATATACAGTTTAACGGTAAAGACTCCTCCGATGATAAAAGCGTAAAAATCGGCTATCCATGGCACAGGAAGCCAGGATGGCGGCAGGCGCTGCAAAGTCAAACGGTGCAGAATCTTTCCCAATATGTCCTCTATTCAAAAACATTTTGCTCTGCATCCCCGATTCCCGCACCTGTTCGGGGGGAGTTTTGGTATTTCCGTATCAGATAGAAAACAGCAGGCCTGTGCTGCGGCAGTACAGATTTGCGGGGCGTTCTGCTTTCCCTATACCGCAGGGGGGCTGCATATTGCAGAAAAATTACCGTTCCCCCGGTGCAGAATGGATGGCATATTCATTTATAGTGTGATAGAACGATTTCATTGAGTTAGTCTAAACTAATGTGGCAGCAAAGAGCAACACCGCGAAAGAATGGCTGCCGGAAACCATGCCGTAACCCACGGTCCACAGCAGAATGTTAAACACCGTCACAAAAGCGCTGGCATGAAGTGCAACGGTTATAAAGTTATAAGCAGCCTGAAGGCATTGCCGCACATGGTGCAGGGAGGGTTTTTAAGCGATTTAAGGAGATTTAGAGATAGGAATGGGGCGATGGGCAGAATGTTTAAGCCAAACACGTAATTTCGCTAAAGCACGGTTTAGCGAAATATAGAGGAGAGACAGAACAATCATCTTTATCACACGAATTGCACTACTACTAAAAAGCGCAGAATCCACTGTCGCC
>OLPR01002194.1_pt1 | contig 14759 bp, 11 predicted proteins | sample 1672761 | NCBI WGS metagenome assembly OLPR01 (sample SAMEA3136721, study PRJEB25190) | human gut metagenome | biome: human gut; feature: human-associated habitat; material: faeces | place: Austria | collected 2013 | reverse complement strand
CGGACGCGATAATCCATCGCCGGCATCTTTTTTGCCTGTGCCATTTCGCTCCCCCCTTACTCATAATGCACGAGTTTCTTCTCGGCGATAAACTGAATCATCGTGAAAATACTGATCAGGATGAAGCTGTACAGCACGATCACCGAGCCGAAACCCTTATCGAACTTCTCAAACGCCTCGCGATAGAACCAGGTCATCAGCGTCATGCCCTTGTTATACGCAGGGTTATTGGATTTGATCAGCAGATACACCGTATCGAACTGCTTCAGCGCGCTCATCGCACGCATCATGACCACGAAAAACAGTGTCGGCGAAATCAGCGGAATCGTAATATGTCTGAAGCTCTGCACGGCGTTCGCGCCGTCGATCTCCGCCGCCTCGTAATAGCTCTTCGAAATCGACTGAAGCCCCGCCAGAATCATGACCAGATCATAGCCGACTGCGCTCCATATGTTGATAATCGCGCAGGATAAAAGCGCGGTATTCGGATTGGAAAGCCATGTCGGGCCCTGAATGCCGATCTTCGAGAGCACCAGATTCAGAACGCCGTTGTCCGAATTGAAGATCCATTTCCAGACCATCGCAACCGCCGCAGGCGCAACGACCATCGGCAAAAAGTAAATGCCGCGGTAAATATCCCGCCCGCGAATCTTGTTGTTCAGAAGCGCCGCAAGAATCAGCGCGATGAAGATGCCGACAGGCACGGTCAGAATTACGAAATACAGCGTATTCCACGTAAACTGCCCGAGCTTCGGGTCCTTCAAAAGCGCCGCGTAATTCGCAAGCCCCACATATTTCGGCTTGCCCAGCCCCTTGTATTTCAGGAGCGACAGATAAATCGTATAAAAGAACGGATAGATATTCAGCACGCACAATCCGATAATCGTCGGCGCAATCAGGCCGTACGCCCACGCCCACGTCTTCGGATTGGACTTCGGGCGCTTATACCGGATCGTCGACCCCTTCTGGCTCATCCGGCACCCCTCCTCAATTCATCAAATACTATGTGCCGCGGAATCATGGCACGCCAGAGGATTCCGCGGCACGCTGATTTACCGGAAATTCTTTACCGATTCAGCTTCTCAGCCTTCGATCTCCATGATCGCCGCATGGAGCTGATCGCACGCTTCCGCGAACGTGATCGCGCCGGTGTACGCGCTGGTCATCAGTTCGGTCTCCGTGCCTTCCCACAGGGACTTGTTCGGGGAGAACGGGAACTGAACGCCGTACTCAATCATCTCGGTGTAGCAGGAGATGTTGATATCGGTGAACAGATCGGTGAAGTAATGCTCGGTGCCCGCATACGCCGGGATCGCAGCCTTGTTCTGTGCCTGCAGGATGTTCGCTTCCTCAGAGCCGCAGTACTTGATGAAGTCCTTCACGACTTCGGGATACTTGGTGTTTGCGCTGCCCGCATAGCCCAGACCATTGTAAATGCTGGCGCGTACCTTGCCCTTCGGCAGCACGCAAAGGTCGAACTTGCCGTTGATGACTTCATTGGCGGTGTACGCGCTCATGTTCCAGGAGCCGGTGAAGCACATCGCGAGCTTGCCCGCGCGGAACTGATCGTCAACGCCCATATCCACGAAGGATTCCAGCGACGGAGAAACGCCGTCCACCAGCATCAGATCCGCCCAAGTCTGAATCGCTTCCTTGGTCGCGTCGAGGTTATAGCCGGACTGGCCGTTTTCAAACGCGAAGCCTTCGTTCTGATAGATGAAATTCAGGTAGCCGGACTGCGTGTCGTTCGGCGCGCCGAAGCCGTAAATGCCCTTTTCGGTATCGGTCAGGCGCTTCGCAACTTCGCGCAGGGTGTCCCACGTCCAGGTGTCGTCCGGATAGGGTTCGCCCGCCGCATCAAAGATCTCCTTGTTGTAGACCAGCGCGATGGTGTCGTAATCCTTCGGAACCGCCAGCTGGGTGCCGTCGAAGTTGTACAGCGCGGTGATGCCTTCCGGATAGACGCTGTAATCAATGTCCAGATCGCTCAGATCCAGCATGATGCCCGCGTCGGCATACTTGAAGAACTGATTGGAATGCATCCAGTAGACGTCCGGCATTTCGCCGCCCATCGCCGCCGCTTCCAGCTTGGTCCAATACTCGCCCCAGGGGGTGACCTGAGTAACAACCTTTACGCCGGGGTGCGCCGCCTCGTATGCGTCCGCAATCGCGCGCATACCGGGCTCCTGATTGGTGTCCCAGAACGCGAACGTAATCGTCGCATCCTCAGCGCTCGCCATGGGGACGACCGAAAGAACCATCAGTACAGCCATCAGAAGAACCAGGAATTTTTTCATGAGTCTTTCCTCCTTTATTCGCATTAAATGCGTTGTAAATATTATATTGCTTTTCGTGCGTATTGTCAATTCCAAAATTTGATTTTTTGATATTTTATCGTATTTTTGATAATTATCGTATGTTACAGTAAATATTTGCTCTTGAATTGGATTTGATTTGGAAGAAAGGCGTTTTCCCACTTGAAATTCCGATAAAAACGTTGTATTATAGGAAAGAAAGATTACGGAAAGGCGGATTGCGCTTATGAGCATTTCCATCAAACCCTTCGGCAAGACCCCGAGCGGCGAAAACGCCGAGTTGTATATTCTGAAAAACAAGTCCGGTGCGAGCGTTTCGATCACGAATTTCGGCGGCATCTTAAACGCCATCAACGTGCCCGATCGTGAAGGCAATCTGGGCGACGTGCTGCTGGGCTATTCCAGCGTCGAGGGCTATACGCCGCTGAACGGCTATATCGGCGCGCTGATCGGTCGCGTGGGCAACCGCATCGCGAACGGCGAATGCACGCTGAACGGAACGCCGCTGCACCTTGCCAAAAACGAAGCGGGCAGAACGCATCTGCACGGCGGCGACGTGGGCTTTGACCGCAAGCTCTGGCAGGCAACCCCGATCGAGGGCATCTGCGAAGACAGTCTGATTCTGAAATACACCTCCCCCGACGGCGAGGAAGGCTATCCCGGCACGCTGCGCGTAATGGTCACGTACACGTTCACCGACGAAAATGAGCTGATCATTCGCTACGAAGCCGTTTCCGACAAGGACACGCTGTGCAGCCTGACGAACCACGCGTATTTCAACCTCGAGGGCGAAGGCTCCGGCGCCGTGACCGACCACACGTTCGAATTCAACTGCGACACGTTCACCGTCGTCGATCAGTACAGCATCCCGACCGGCGAATCGCGCGACGTGACCGGAACGCCGTTCGACCTGCGCGAGCCGACCCGCCTTGCCGACGCGATGAAGGCGATCGACACCGACGAACAGCTCAGATTCGGTCATGGCTTCGATCACAACTTCAATATCAACGACCCCGAAGCCGGTCTGCGCTTCGCCGTTCGCGTAACCGCGCCGAAATCCGGACGCACGATGGACGTATTTACCGATATGCCCTCCGTTCAGTTCTATGCCGGCAATATGCTCAAGGGCATTAACCCCGGCAAATGCGGTCGCCTCTATGAAAAGCGCGAGGGCTTCTGCCTTGAAACGCAGTACGCGCCTGATTCGATCAATCATCCGGAATTTCCGGACAGCGTGCTCCGCGCGGGCGAAAAATACGATTTCACCACCATCTTCAGCTTCGACGCTGAATAAAAAAGGAGTTTCAAAGCCATGAATGTTCGCACCCGATTTGCCCCCAGTCCGACGGGCTATATGCATCTGGGCAATCTGCGCACCGCGCTGTACACCTATCTCTGGGCGCGCCGCAACGGCGGCAAATTCATTCTCCGCATCGAGGACACCGATCAGGAGCGCGAAGTGCCCGGCGCGGTGGATCTGATCTATAAATCGCTCAAAATCGCCGGCCTTTCGCACGACGAGGGGCCTGACGTCGGCGGTCCCTGCGGCCCGTACGTCCAGTCCGAGCGCAAGGATATGTACCTGCCCTATGCCAAGCAGCTGATCGAATCCGGTCATGCGTATTATTGCTTCTGCACCCGCGAGCGTCTGGAGGAGGCGCGCGCCGAGGCGGAAAAGAAGGGCGAAACCTTCAAATATGACAAGCATTGCCTGCACCTCTCCAAGGAAGAAATCCAGCGCCGTCTGGACGCGGGCGAGCCGTATGTCATTCGCCAGAACATCCCGACGACCGGCAAAGCCGGCTTCGACGATGTGATCTACGGTCATGTCGAGGTTGACTGCGACACGCTGGACGACAATATCCTGATCAAGGCGGACGGACTGCCGACCTACAATTTTGCCAACGTTATCGACGATCACCTGATGGGCATTACTCACGTCATGCGCGGCAACGAATACCTCTCCAGCGCGCCCAAATACAATCTGCTGTATGAAGCGTTCGGCTGGCAGCCGCCGGTATACGTGCATCTGACCCCCGTAATGGCGAACGCGCAGCGCAAGCTCTCCAAGCGCAAGGGCGATCCTTCGTTTGAAGATCTGCTGAACGAGGGGTATCTTACCGAGGCGATCATCAATTATCTGGTTCTGCTCGGCTGGAGTCCGCGCGGCGAGCGCGAATTCTATACGCTCAAGGAGCTGGAGGAATGCTTTGATCTGGAGGGCCTGAGCAAATCACCGTCGATTTTCGATACTGTAAAGCTCAACTGGTTCAACGCCGAATACATCCGCAAGCTCGATCCGGAAAAATATCTGGCTCTGGCGACGCCGTGGCTGAATAAGGCGCTCGATCCGGAAAAGTTCGATTATCATCGTCTGGGCGAGCTTCTGCAAAGCCGCACGGAGGTGTTCAATCAGCTGCCCGGCATGGTCGAATTTCTCGCGAAGATGCCGGAATTCGAAAACGATTTATATGTAAACAAGAAGCAGAAGACCACGCTGGACGTCGCGCGTCAGGCGCTGGCATTTGTAAAGCCGGTGCTTGAATCGATCGACAGCTGGACAGAAGGCGAAATCCACGATCGCGTGATGGAAGCGATTCCCGCGTCCGGCATGAAGAACGGTCAGGTGCTCTGGCCGTTGCGCATCGCGATTTCCGGTCAGCTGTCCACGCCGGGCGGCGCGTTTGAAATCGCCTATCTTCTCGGAAAAGAAGAAACCCTGAAGCGCCTGAGCGATTCGATGGAGAAGCTCGGCTGATCGATCTGCGCCCCGCGTTTTCCCGTCGGGGCGCTTTTTGCAATGATGAATCCAATTACATTTCCCGATGATTCGCGCAGCATTCTCGCAATTCCGAATAGCCTTCTTGCGCATTTCGGCGCGAAGCCGAGGCACGAAACGCTGCCGGAGCTCGATCGCGCGATTCAAGGCAAAAAGAAAATCGCGTGGATTCTCCTGGACGGTCTCGGCAGCGTTCACCTGCGCGCCCACCTTCCCGAAAGCGCGTTCCTGCGCACAAATACGATCGCGACCGTAACCAGCGTGTTCCCGCCGACGACCGTCGCCGCCACGGCGAGCTGCTATTCCGCGCAATCGCCGATCGAGCATGGCTGGCTCGGCTGGCATATGCTCATGAAAGAATGCGCGACGGACGTAACCGCATTCACCTCCGAAGGCTTTTACACCGGAAAGCGCGTTGCAGGCCCGCCGCCCGTGCCGCAGGCGCTGAATTATTTATCGCTGTTCGAGCAGATCCGTACCGTAAATCCCGACGCGCGCCTTACCGCGCTTTCCCCCATGCCCGCGATGTTCGAGCGCGGCGCGGACGAACATATCCGCTATCGCGACCTCGATCAGGGCTTGAGCAGGCTCCGCACGATCGACGCGCTGGACTCGCCCGCGCTCACGATGCTCTATTACCAGCAGCCGGACGCGATTCAGCATTCAACCGGCACGGATTCCATGGAAACCCGCCGCACATTCCGCGATTTGAATGAGAAAATCGAATCGATCGCCGCTCGCCTGAACGATACGATGCTGATCATTTCCTCCGACCATGGGCTTACGAACGTATCCGAAACAATCGATATTTTCCAAATGCCCGATCTGATGGAAACGCTGATTCTCCCGCCATCGCTGGAATCCCGCGCCGCGGCAATGTTCATTCACCCGCATCGAGTGCGTGATTTCGAGAGAATCGCCGCCGAACGCTTTCCCGATTTTCTGTGGGCTCCGCGCGAAAAGGCGCGCGCGCTGCTGGGAAAGGGCAATCCCAATCCCAGAATCGACGATTTTCTCGGTTCTGGCGTCCTGATCGCCACCGGCAGCCGCGCGATTGAATGCAGCCTTCCCAATCATCCGCCGCGCGACGCGCTGAAAGCCCGCCATTCCGGACTTACCAAGGAAGAAATGCTCGTGGACGTGATCGTCCGCGATTGCAGAAAGGATGAAAACCATGCTTTTTGATCAAAACGACAAGATTCTCTTCATCGGCGACTCCATTTCGGATTATGAGCGCACGCGGCCGGTCGGCGAAGGGCTGTTCAACGCCTGGGGGCGCAGCTATGTCGCGGACGTGGGCTCGCTGCTCGGCTGCATGTACCCCGAAATGCATCTGCGAATCGTAAATATGGGCATCAGCGGCAATCAGTGCCGCGATCTGGAAGCGCGCTGGCAAACCGACGTGTTCGACCAGAATCCCGATTGGGTGTCCGTGCTGATCGGCATCAACGACGTCTGGCGGCAATTCGATTCGCCGGAAATCAAAGAGCAGCACGTCTCGCCCGAGGATTTCCGCACGTGCTATGAGCGCCTGATCAAATCCACGCTTCCGCGCGTCAAGGGCATGATCCTGATGACCCCCTATTTCATGGAGCCGAATCGAGATGACCCGATGCGCAGGCGCATGGACGAATACGGTGCGATCACCAAAGAGCTCGCCGAAAAATATCATCTTACCCTCGTCGACCTTCAGGCGGGCTGGGATAAGCTGTTTCAGCATATGCATCCGATGAATATCGCCTGGGATCGCGTCCACCCGAACCAGATCGGCTGTATGTACATTGCCAAACAGTTTCTCAGCGCCATCGGCTTTAAACGCTAATCTAAAAAAACGCGCCGCAATGGCGCATTTTTCATACTCCGCATCGTATGATAATCCACAGCGAATCAGAAACAGCTTTGCGTTTACCGCCCAGTCCAGTCTTCGAATCGCCCCCTCATTTCAAAAAGCGCTTTCAAAACAACGACCTATAGCGAATCGAGTACAGCCGCTTTCCACACAACCTAGATTTTGAATCGCTTCCCGATTCAAAATCGTCCCGACCAAGCGCGGCAGCGAATGTTAGCGGGCACCGCCCGCCCGCGCCTTGATGTTGAGGGGGGAGTGTGGTATAATGAAAGGGGAATTTGCTGAATTCGGAGGAGCGTATGAAAAAGAACACAATTAGCGTAAAAATCGCCGGTAAGGAGTATACCATCTCCGGATTTGATTCGGAGGAAAGCGTCCGCCGCGTCGCCGCATGGGTCGACCGCAGCATGAACGAGCTCGCAGTTTCCACGCATCTTCCGCCTAACGAGCTCGCCGTACTCACCGCCGTGAACGCTGCCGACCGAATGATCAAATCCGAAGACGAAATCACCCGCCTGCGCAGCGAAAATACCCACCTCCGCGCGCTCCTCGCCGACCCCGAACCTGAAAAATAAACCCCGCCCGAAAAATGGGCATTGGAGGATCATCCATGAATAAACCCGAATTGCTCGCTCCCGCGGGCGGACGCGATGCGCTGATCGCCGCTATCCAAAGCGGTGCGGACGCAGTCTACCTCGGCGCGGGCAGCTTTAACGCCCGCCAGAGTGCCGATAACTTCGACGGCAATGCCCTCGCCAGCGCCATCTGCTATGCTCATGAGCGAAATACCCGCGTCCACGTCACGCTCAATACCCTCGTGCGCGAGGACGAGCAGCCCGCGCTCATTCAGGCGGTCGAGCAAATCGCTTCCGCCGGCGCTGACGCCGTGCTCGTCCAGGATTTCGGCGTTGCGAAGCTCGTCCGTGAAATCGCGCCGGAGCTTCCGCTCCACGCAAGCACTCAAATGGCGGTGCATAACCGCGCGGCAGTGGAATTTCTCGCAAAAGAGGGCTTCGCACGCGCAGTGCTCGCCCGTGAAATGACGCTGGACGAAATCCGCGCATGTGCAAACCTCGGGATCGAAACCGAGGTGTTCGTCCACGGCGCGCTCTGCGTCGCCTGCTCCGGACAGTGCCTGTTCTCAAGTCTCGTCGGCGGGCGCAGCGGCAATCGCGGTCGGTGCGCTCAACCCTGCCGCCTGCCCTATCGAATGGACGGTCGCGAAGGCTATCTTCTATCCACACGCGACCTCTGCGCCATCGAAAAGCTCGACGCGCTTGCCGAAGCCGGCGTCGCGAGTCTTAAAATCGAAGGCAGGCTCAAGCGTCCGGAATACGTCTCCACCGTTGTCCGTGCCTATCGCAGCGCGCTCGACCATAAAATTCGTCCTAACGAATCCATTATTGAATTTCTCGGGCAAATGTTCAATCGCGGCGGTTTTACCGAGGGCTATCTCCCCGGCGTGACCGATACGCAGCTGATTTATGCCGCGCGCCCGAATCACATTGGCGTAACCGTCGGCAAATGCAGTCAGAACGGGAAGATTTGCCTGACCGCTGATCTCGATCCCGCGGATGTGCTCGCGCTGCGCAATTCTTCGAAGCATTCGAATATACGCGCCGAAAGCGCCGTCCAATCGTCTACGCTCCGGCACGACTGCATGGAAACCCTCGCCGCCGACCGTCCGGTCAAGCTCAACGGACGCGCGGGCGAAATCATTTCCTGTCCGGACGCGAAAAAAGGCGATTGCCTGATTCGCCTGGTCAGCGAGCGCCAGATGCAGGACGCGAGAGCATTCTGCGCAGGCGAGCATCGCGCAGAATGCTTGAACGCCCGTCTGAAGCTCCGCATCGGTCAAAGGATCGAGCTGACCGTCTCCGATGGCGATCTTCCGGAGAATAAGAAAAGCGAATCAAACAGCGCAATTCATACCGTCACCGCATTCGGCGACCCCGTCGAGCGCGCGCAAAGCCGCGGCGTAGACCCCTCCCGCGTGCGCGCGCAGCTCGAAAAAACCGGTGGCACGGCGTATTGCATGGATAAAATCGAGCTGGATATGGATTCGGACGCATTCTGCCCCGTGTCCGCTCTCAACGCCATTCGCCGCGATGCGCTCGATCAGCTTTCCGCACTGCGTCAGCCGAAGCCGTACGCGCTTCAAGCACCGAAACCGCTGGAACCGATTGCGCACAGCATGCCCAAAACGCCTGAAATTATGGTCGAGAGCGCCAATCCAGCCGTGCTTCGCCGCGCAATGCAATCGGGCGCTGCGGGCGCGATTTTCTCGCCCGAGGACGTGCGCATGGACGCGCTGAACGCCGCGTTAAAGATTCTTCCGGAGAAATTCTTTCTCGCGCCGCCGATGGTGCTGGGCGAACGCTCGCTGAAAGCGCTGAACGCGTGGGCAAACGCGCATTCGGACCGTCTCGCGGGCGTGTATTTGACCAACATCGGTCAATTCAATTTCCCGTGGCACGGCGAAATCCGTGCGGACTTCTCACTGAACGCCGCAAATCGCAAAGCCGTTCGCCAGCTGCGCGAATGGGGCGCAAATCGAATCGCGCCGTCGGTAGAGCTGACCGCCGGTCAGATCGCGCTGATGGACGGCTCGCTTGAGCTGATCGTGCACGGCTATCTTCCGCTGATGCAGCTGCGCCATTGTCCCTATCGAACAACGCACAATCTCCCCGGCAAACATGAATCCTGCCGCCGCTGCGATTCCGCGCCGGATCCCGTAACCGGCAAAACGCTCGTCGACCGAACAGGCGCGCAATTCGCGCTGCGCCGCATCGCGACGGACGAGGGCTGCATCGTGCGGATCATGAATTCCGTGCCGCTGATGCTCTTAAAGCGTGCAAACCGCCTGCCGAAAGCGGACGCATGGCGCATCATGACCGAAGATGAAGGCGAAGTGGACTCGCTGATTCGGCTGTATTCACTTGCAGCTCGGAACGCGGATTTCAAATTTGATCCCGATTGGACAAAATATGAATCTCTCGCCGCGACGACCGGTCATTTCTTCCGCGGCGTTAAATAAAGAACGAGTTCTACGGAGTTGATCAATATGAATGAAAGAAACCTGCGCGTTCTTGAATTTCCCAAGATTCGCGAGATGATGGCGGCGCTGGCGACCACCGATCCCGGGCGCGACCGCTGCCGAACGCTCGTTCCGTCGAGCGACCCGAACGAAGTGCGCCGAATGCAGCAGGAAACCGAGGAAGCGAGTACCGTGCTCGCCTACAACGGTTCCAATCCGATGGCGTGGTTTACCGACGTGCGCGATTACCTGAAGCTCGCCCACGTCGGCTCGACGCTTTCGCAGAAGGCGCTGCTCGCGATTGCAGACGTGCTGAAGGCGTCGCGCGTCGTTCGCTCGGCACTGGTGACTGACCGCGAGGACACGCCGATCTTAACTGAGCTCGGTTCGCGCCTTTCGACGAATCGCAATCTGGAGGAGGAAATCTTCAACGCCATTCTGTCCGAGGACGAAATCAGCGATCACGCAAGTCCGGAGCTTTACGAAATTCGCCGCCAGATGCGCGTGTTGAACGACCGCGTGCGTGAAAAGCTGAACGCGATCATCCGTTCGTCCACGATGCAGAAATACCTGATGGACGCAATCATCACCGTGCGCAATGATCGTTATGTCGTTCCGGTCAAGGCGGAATGCCGCCAGAATGTGCCGGGCATTGTGCACGATCAGTCTGGTTCGGGATCGACGCTGTTCATCGAACCGATCGCCGTCGTCGAAGCGGGCAACGAGCTGAAGCAATGGACGCTCAAGGAGCGCAACGAAATCGAGCGCATTCTCGCCGATTTCTCCGCACGAATCGCGCCGGATGCGCCGCTTTACGCAAATAACCTGACCATTCTTTCCGAGGTCGACATGATTTTCGCGCGCGCGGCGCTGGGCAGAAGTATGCGCGCCGTTCCGCCGAAGCTGAATGAAAGCGGGAAAATTCGCCTGGTTCAGGCGCGGCATCCGCTGATTGATCCGGAAAAGGTGGTGCCCTCCACGATCTGGATGGGCGATGAATTCACCACGCTGGTGATTACCGGCCCGAACACCGGCGGCAAAACCGTAACGCTCAAAACCGTCGGGCTTCTATCGCTGATGGCGCAGGCGGGAATGCAGATCCCTACGGCCTACGGTTCGGAGCTCGCGATTTTCGACGAAGTATTCGCCGATATCGGCGACGAGCAATCGATCGAGCAATCGCTTTCAACGTTCTCCTCGCACATGACGAACATCGTGCGCATTCTGGATAAGGTCACGCCCCACTCGCTGGTGCTGTTCGACGAACTCGGCGCGGGCACGGACCCGACTGAGGGCGCGGCGCTCGCAATGTCGATTCTCGATTCGCTCTTAAAGCGCCATGTCGATACCCTCGCGACCACGCATTACAGCGAGCTGAAGGCATACGCGCTGAGCACGGCAGGCGTGGAAAACGCTTCTGTTGAATTCAACGTCGAAACGCTGCGGCCAACCTATCGCCTGTCGATCGGCGTGCCCGGAAAATCGAACGCATTTGAAATTTCACGCAAGCTCGGACTTCCGGAAAGCCTGATCGAGGACGCAAACAAGCGGCTCACGCGCGATCAGGTGCGCTTTGAAGACGTCATCGCCAACGCCGAATATCATCGCCAGATCGCCGAAAAGGAGCGCGCGCTCGCGGAACAGGCGCATCTGGAAACGCAGAAGCTGCGCGACGAAGCCGAAAGACTGCAAAAGGAACTCGCCGCCAAGCGTGAAAGCGAGATGCGCAAGGCGAAGGACGAAGCGCGTCAGGTGCTCAAAAAGGCACAGCGCGAATCCGAAGCGCTGATTTCCGAATTGAAAAAGCATCGCAATACCGGCGACCTGAAGGAGCACGAGCTGCATGAAATGCGCGCAAAGCTCCAAACTGCCATTGATGACACGACCGAGAAGCTCGCTGCCGCCGATCCGGGCGCGGACGAAGTGCCGAAGGAGCTGAAAGCGGGCGACACAGTGCTGCTGCTCGATCTGAATACGATCGGAACGGTCGTCACCGCGCCGGACAATCGCGGCGAATGCACGGTTCAGGCGGGGTCGATGAAGCTGAAATCGAATATCAAGCGCCTCCGCCGCGCGAAAGCGCCGAAGGAGAAAAAGCCGAAATCCACTGCGAAATTCTCGCTGGACGCGCGCCCCGTGGAACGCGAATGCGACGTGCGCGGCATGACGCTGGAGGAAGCGCTGCAAACGGTGGATATGTTTCTGGACGGCGCGGTGATGAATCGCCTGCGCGAGGTCAGCATCATCCACGGCAAGGGCACCGGCGTGCTGCGCAGCGGCATCCACAAGCATCTCAAGTCCCATCCCGCCGTGAAGGAATTCCGCCTCGGGCGCTACGGCGAGGGCGAGGACGGCGTGACCATCGTCACCCTGAAGGACTGAGTTTTCCGTTTGGACGGCCTTTGTTCACGCGCCGTTCACAGCTTTCAGGTATAATAACGAAGAATGCGAAGGAGTGAGCGCATGAAGACGAAAATTCTGCTGGTGGACGACGACCCCAACATTCGCCAGCTGGTGAATCTCTATCTGGAAAAAGAGGGCTTCGAGGTGGAAATGGCCGACCGCGGCGACACGGCCGTGGAGAAGTTCAAGACCTTCGCGCCCAACCTGATTCTGCTGGATCTGATGCTGCCCGGCATGGACGGCTGGCAGGTCTGCCGCGAGGTGCGCAAGACCTCCAACGTGCCCATCATCATGCTCACCGCCAAGGACGAGACCTTCGACAAGGTGCTCGGGCTGGAGCTGGGCGCGGACGACTACATGGTCAAGCCCTTCGACACCAAGGAGCTGGTGGCGCGCATCAAGGCGGTGCTTCGCCGCTTCCAGAACGCCGACGCGCCGGCCTCCAAGGAGCTCTCCTTCCCCGGCCTGACCATCAACATCGGCCAGTACACCGTGACCTACATGGGCAAGGAGCTGGAGATGCCGCCCAAGGAGCTGGAGCTGTTGTACTTTCTCGCCAGCCATCCGGGCATGGTGTTCACCCGGGAGCAGCTGCTCGAGCAGGTCTGGGGCTACGATTATTTCGGCGATTCCCGCACGGTGGACGTTCACGTCAAGCGCCTGCGCGAAAAGCTGACCGACGGCGAAAAGATGGGCTGGCAGATCAAGACCGTCTGGGGAGTCGGATACAAATTCGAGGTGAAATAACTCCATGCGCAAAGGGCTCTTCCAGCGCATCTTCGGCGCGTTTCTCGCCGCCATGCTGGCCACGGTGCTGATCTTTACCGGCGTGATGGCCACGGTGCTCCAGCAGGAGCGCCAGGTCGCCTACGAAAACGAGGTGCGCCTTCAGGCGCAGGAAATCGCCGAGTACATGACCAATCTGAACCAGCTCAGCTCCCTGCGCGACAACGCCACCATGCAGTACATCGTGCGGCGCAAGATCGCCGACATTCACGACAAGTACAACGCCGACATCTGGATCGTCAGCTACAATTCCGGCCTCGTCCAGATTCTGGACAGCAGCTGGAACACGTCCGAAAGCCTCTTCAGCGATTCGGTCATGGCGCAGCTGGCCCTCATCCAGTCCGGCGCGGAAGTGCGCGTGAAGGGCCTCTTCCCCGAGCTGGGCGAGCAGATCGTGACCATCGGCGTGCCCTGGCGCTACACGGACGGCCAGGTGGTGGGCGGCGTGCTGCTGCACATCTCCACCGACCAGCTGCAGGTGCGCCTGATCGACCTGCTGCCCCAGATTCTGCCCGTGGCGCTGCTGTCGCTGGGGCTGGGCGCGCTGCTGAGCATATTTCTGGCTCGCAGCCAGATTCGGCCCATCCGCGAAATCGACAGCGCCGTGCGCGATTTCTCCAAGGGCGATCTGACCCGGCGCGTGGAGCTGCACTGCGGCGGCGAGCTGGAGGAGCTGGGCAATTCCATTAACCGCATGGCCGGCGAGCTGTCCGAGCTGGAGGATTCCCGGCGCAATTTCGTCGCGGCGGTCTCCCACGAGCTGCGCTCGCCCATGACCTGCATGCGCGGCTATGTCGAGGCCATGCTGGACGGCACCATTCCGCCGGAGCAGCTGCCGAAGTATCTGCACGTGGTGCTGGACGAAACCAACCGCCTGTCGGCGCTGGTGCACGATCTTCTGGATCTGTCCCGGCTGGAGTCGGGCAGGATTCCCCTGCAGATCGCGCCCTTCGACGCCAACGAAACCATCCGGCGAATCCTCATCACCTTCGAGCCGCGCATCGACAAGAAGAAGGTCGACGTGGACGTGCGGTTCGACGGCGAGCACCAGTGGGTCTCGGGCGACGTCAGCCGCATCAATCAGGTGATCTCCAACTTCGTGGACAACGCGCTGAAGTTCATGAACGAGGGCGGCAGGCTGACCCTCGGCACCCATCGCGAGGGCAAGTCCGTCCGCTTCTTCGTGCAGAACGACGGCCCGGCCATCGCCGAAAAGGATCTGCCCCACATCTTCGAGCGCTTCTATACCGCCGACAAGGCCCACACCTCGGGCAGCGGCACAGGCCTCGGCCTGTCCATCTGCAGCCTGATTCTGCGCGAGCACCATTCGGAGATTCGCGTGCGCTCGGTTCCGGGCGACACCTGCTTCGAGTTCGATCTGCCCGCCGCCGAAGCGCCGCTGCCGCGCGCCGTGCCGGAGCTGCCCGGAAAAAGTGAAGAAGATTCATAATTGTTTCACATTTTTTCGGGGTGAATCCTGTATAATAGAAGATAGAATCATCCTTCACTTTGATTAGGAAAAGAGGTCTTCCAATGAAGCGAATCACCCGCACCGCGCGCCTGATGTGTCTGGCGCTGGCACTGGCCACG
>OLPR01002192.1_pt1 | contig 14777 bp, 10 predicted proteins | sample 1672761 | NCBI WGS metagenome assembly OLPR01 (sample SAMEA3136721, study PRJEB25190) | human gut metagenome | biome: human gut; feature: human-associated habitat; material: faeces | place: Austria | collected 2013 | reverse complement strand
TGCTGTTGCATTGGCTGAAAATATCAAGACGGGGCAGAGAGAAAGAATACACATATATTTCAAATAAATTGATAACTTTCAACGTATGGCACTGAACTGCTATATAATTTGTGTGGAGATATAATTTGAAAAGCGTTTTCCGAAATCAAAATATGAAAATCGGAAAACGCTTTTTGGTTTAATTGTGCTTTTTAATAAAAACAACGAAAAACCACAAAAATCAACCAAAAACACCAACTAAAACAACAAAACTGGTGTTGAATTATGTTGACACCGCATAGCAAATGACGTATAATGAGCATAGAAAACTATGTCATGGAACAACGGACATTTATGTTGCCGACAGAGAGAATATTGTGTTTTTGAGATACAGAATACTATTTCATATGCCGGGACATCCATGAGAAAGGAGAACCATGGAAAAATACAATACAAGTGAGATTCCCAAATCTTCCAGAATTACCCGCCTGGTAGATCATCTCTATGCCAAGATGCCGGAGATCGAATCTTACAGAGCGAAGCTGATCACAGAGTCCTATAAGGAGACGGAAGACCAGCCGATCATTACCAGAAGAGCGAAAGCTTTTTCCCACATTTTACATAATATTCCGATCATCATCCGTGATGAGGAACTGATCGTGGGAAGTAACTCCATTGCACCGAGAGGATGCCAGACATTCCCGGAATTTTCCTACCAGTGGCTGGAAGACGAGCTGGATACGGTTGCCACCAGAACTGCTGATCCATTCTATATTTCAGAGCAGGCCAAAGCAGATCTTCGCGAGGTACACAAATACTGGAAAGGCAAGACTACCAGTGAGCTTGCCACAGCATATATGGCACCGGAAGCAATCCGTGCCATCGATCACAACATTTTTACACCAGGAAATTATTTCTACAATGGTGTAGGACACGTTACAGTAAAGTATTGGGAAGTTCTTGAAATTGGATACGAAGGCATTATGGCGAAAGCACAGGCTGAGCTGGATAAATGCAATGTGGGGGATGGAGATTACGCAGAGCGTTCCCGTTTCCTGGAAGCAGTTATCATGAGCTGCCAGGCAGTGATTGATTATGCAGACAGATATGCAAAGCTTGCCCTTGAAATGGCAGAGAAATGTACAGATCCACAGCGTAAAGCAGAGCTTCTTGTGATTGCATCCAATTGCAGCAAGGTTCCGGCGAAGGGAGCTACCAATTTCTGGGAGGCGTGTCAGTCCTTCTGGTTTGTGCAGCAGCTTCTCCAGATGGAGTCTAGCGGACATTCCATTTCCCCAGGACGTTTCGACCAGTATATGTATCCTTATTATAAGAAGGATATTGAGAGCGGCGCGATTACCAGAACAGCAGCCCAGGAGCTTCTTGATTGCATCTGGGTAAAATTAAATGACCTGAATAAAGTCCGTGATGCTGCTTCCGCAGAAGGCTTCGCAGGCTACAGTCTGTTCCAGAACCTGATCGTAGGAGGTCAGGATAAAGATGGCAATGATGTGACCAATGACCTTTCCTTTATGTGTATTGAGGCATCCATGCATGTACATCTTCCGGCTCCGTCCCTTTCCATCCGTGTATGGAATGGTTCTCCTCATGACCTTCTGATCAAGGCAGCAGAGCTTACCAGAACGGGTATCGGACTTCCGGCTTATTATAATGACGAAGTGATCATTCCGGCACTGCAGAACAGAGGACTTTCCCTGGCAGATGCCCGTGACTATAACATTATCGGATGTGTGGAACCGCAGAAAGCAGGTAAGACAGAGGGATGGCATGATGCAGCATTCTTTAATATGTGCCGTCCGCTGGAGCTTGTATTTGCCAATGGTATGGATCAGGGCGAGATGGTCGGAATTCCTACCGGCGATGTAACCCAGATGGCTACATTCGATGAATTCTATGATGCATACAAGAAACAGATGGAGTACTGCATTTCCCTTCTTGTAAATGCAGATAATGCCATTGACGTGGCTCATGCAAAGCGTTGTCCGCTTCCATTCCTTTCCAGTATGATCGATGACTGTATCAAACGTGGAAAGACCGTACAGGAAGGCGGCGCAGTTTATAACTTTACCGGTCCCCAGGGCTTTGGTATTGCAAACATGGCAGATTCCCTGTATGCAATTCGTCAGCTGGTCTATGAAGAGAAGAAGTTTACGATGGAGGAGCTGAAGGAAGCTCTTGCATGGAACTATGGCAAAGGCCTGGATGAGCAGTCTGTGAAAGAGATCACAACCGGCATCTTAAGAGAGATGACTGAGAGCGGTGCCAAGGTTGATGCGGATACTGCAGCAGCTGTCCTGAAATCTGTTATGAATGCCCAGATGGCACCTGAGAAGATGGCAAGATACCAGGAAATCCACGATATGATCGCAGAAGTTCCGAAATTCGGAAATGATATTCCGGAAGTGGACTACTTCGCAAGAGATGTGGCTTACACATATACAAGACCGCTTCAGAACTTTAAGAACCCACGTGGTGGACAGTACCAGGCAGGACTTTATCCGGTTTCTGCAAACGTACCCCTTGGCGGACAGACTGGTGCTACACCAGATGGAAGATATGCACATACTCCGGTTGCAGATGGTGTTTCCCCATCCGCAGGTAAGGATGTGAACGGACCTACTGCAGCAGCAAGCTCTGTTGCAAAACTGGATCACTTCATCGTATCCAATGGTACTCTGTTCAATCAGAAATTCCATCCGTCAGCATTGTCTGGACGTGAGGGTCTTGAGAAGTTCGTTGCACTGATCCGCTCCTACTTCGATCAGAAGGGAATGCATATGCAGTTTAACGTTGTAAGCAGAGAGACACTGCTCGATGCACAGGCACATCCGGAGAACTATAAGCATCTGGTTGTACGTGTGGCTGGTTACAGTGCACTGTTTACTACACTTTCCAAATCGCTGCAGGATGACATTATCAGAAGAACTGAGCAGGGATTCTAAAAAGAAAGTCAGCAGACTCTTATGCAGGAGAGTTATAATTGCCCCATAGCTCACTTCTTAGCGAGATGATAAGTGTGGCTGTGAATGGGAACTTTCTGCGAAAAATATAAATGGAATTGCTGGTGGCTTCGTTAAGAGAAGTCTGCTGGCACTTCCGTATAATGGAGAAATCTATGGAATATTTAGACACTACAGGACGTATTTTCGACGTCCAGCGCTATTCCATCCATGACGGTCCTGGAATCCGTACCATTGTGTTTTTGAAAGGCTGTGTGCTCAGATGTCAGTGGTGCTGCAATCCGGAATCCCAGGAATATAAGATCCAGACAATGAAAACTCCAGACGGCGTGAAGACCATGGGACGAGACGTAACGGTCCGCGAGATGATCGAACTGGTAGAGAAGGATCGCCCATACTACTACCGTTCCGGCGGCGGAATGACACTTTCCGGCGGCGAATGTCTCTGTCAGCCGGAATTTGCCCGTGACCTTCTTCGCGCAGCGAAAGAGCGTGGAATTAATACAGCTATCGAGAGTATGGCTTGTGTTCCCTGGAAAAATATAGAGATGGTACTGCCTTATCTGGATACTTACCTGATGGATATCAAGCATACCAATCAGGAGAAGCATAAGCAGTTTACAGGCAAGCCCAATGGACTGGCTCTGGAGAACGCCAGAAAGGTAGCTCTTTCTGGCCAGACCAATCTGGTGATTCGTGTACCTGTCGTTCCAACGTTCAATGACAGTGTGGAGGAAATCAAGTCTATTGCTTCCTTTGCATCTACATTGCCAGGTGTGAAGAAGATTCACCTTCTTCCATATCACCGTCTGGGACAGGATAAGTACGACTGGCTTGGAAGAGAATACAAGCTGCCGGAGATACTTCCTCCAGAACCGGAGCATATGGAACTTTTAAAAAAAGCAGTGCATTCCGTCTGTGATCTGGATTGCCAGATAGGTGGATGAAATAATATTTTATGTGAAAATTTTGAAGAAAGACATTGTGTGGAGAAATCTGTACAGTGTCTTTTTTTGCGTGCATTTCTTATTTAATGTGTTGGGAGGGTGAAAAGTTCTTCAGGAGGGACACATTTGAACAACTTTCAACACACTAAAAGAAAGCCTTTTTCATACATGCTCCAGGAAAAGAAATTGGAAAAAGATTTGCTTAAATTATAATTTTTTTGTATGATAGGTGGTATAATAAATACTTGATGAATTTATATCAACTATTTAAAAAAGCGGAGAAAGAAAACTTTATAAAGACAGTTAGATTGATTGCGGTAAAATCTGGCTGGTGCAAAATACTACAGCATAAGGAGAAAAAGAATGAGAGGACTATACTCATCAAAGACAAAAATCAGACACCAGATTTTTACTGAAATTGCCCGGCTTGCCTATGAGGGCGACATTGAGAAAGAGATGGATGATCTTCCGTACAAAATTCTTCCAGGAGAGATTGCAACATATCGTGACAGTATTTTTCTGGAGAGAGCTATCGTAGGAGAGAGACTGCGTGTGGCAATGGGACTGCCTCTTCGAAACATTTCCGAGCATGCGCCAATTTCCAAGGGCGTAGAAGCCAGCTTGATCGAAGAGAAATATTATGAGCCGCCCCTTATCAATATTATTAAATTCGCCTGCAACTCCTGTCCGGAGAAGCGTGTGATTGTCACAGAGGGCTGCCAGGGCTGTCTGGAACATCCTTGTCAGGAGGTCTGTCCCAAGCAGGCTATCCACATGGAAAACGGGCGGTCTGTGATCAATCAGGAGAAATGCATCAAATGTGGAAAGTGTCTGGAATCCTGTCCATATAATGCCATTATCAAGCAGGAGCGTCCGTGTGCCAAGGCCTGTGGAATGAATGCCATCCATTCAGACGAGTATGGCAGAGCAGAGATCGACTATGACAAGTGTGTTTCCTGTGGAATGTGCCTGGTAAGCTGTCCGTTCAGTGCCATTGTAGATAAGGGACAGATTTATCAGACCATTATGGCATTAAAAAGTGATACACCAGTTTATGCCATTGTAGCGCCGGCTGTGGCAGGTCAGTTTGAACCGGAATTGAAGAATACCCAGCTTCGGGGAGCTTTTAAGGCGCTTGGATTTACGGATATTAAGGAAGTGGCTGTGGGTGCAGATCTTTGCACCATTGAGGAGGCTAAGGACTTCATGAAGGAAGTGCCGGAGAAAATTCCGTTTATGGGAACCTCCTGTTGCCCGGCATGGTCTGTTATGGCAAAAAAGACGGTTCCACAGCTTGCCAACTGCATTTCCATGGCGCTTACTCCCATGGTACTGACTGCCAGACTTCTGAAGCAGGAAGAGCCAGACTGCAAGATCGTGTTTGTAGGACCATGTGCAGCCAAGAAGCTGGAGGCAAGCCGTAAATCGGTTCGAAGCTATGTGGACTTCGTTCTCACCTTTGAAGAGGTGAAAGGCATGTTTGATGCCAAGGGCGTTGATTTCGCCAGCCTTCCGGAGGAAGAGCCTCTTACCCAGGCCAGTAGTGACGGTCGTGGCTTCGCTGTTAGCGGCGGTGTGGCAGCCGCAGTTGTGAAAGCTGTAAAGCGAATGGATCCGGATCGCGAGGTGAAGGTAGTCAGTGCTAACGGACTTCAGGAGTGTAAAAAGATGCTGATGGCAGCCAAAGCAGGGAAATACAACGGATATCTGCTGGAAGGCATGGCGTGTCCTGGCGGCTGCATAGCAGGTGCCGGAACGGTGCAGACTGTAAAGAAGGCGGGAGTGGCACTGGAGAAGATGAAGAAGGAAGCGTCTTTTGAAGAATGTATGGATACTTCATTTGGCGGGGAACTGGAGAAACTGGAAGAGCTGTAAAATTATTTAGCCGAGCTGCTTGAAAATAAAGAATACATGAGAAGGAGAAAAGCAAAAATGCGTGCATACGAACGTTTATTAAATTATGTGAAAGTATATACCACAAGCGAGGATGAGCAGGAGAACGTGCCATCCACCAGCCGTCAGTTTGACCTGGGAAACCAGCTGGCAGAGGAACTGAAAAAAATAGGGGTTCAGGACGTGCGCATTGATGACAAGTGCTATGTTTATGGCGTGATCCCGGCTACAGAAGGCTTGGAAGAGAAACCAGCCATCGGCTTTATCGCACATATGGACACAGCACCTGATTTCTCCGGAGAAAACGTAAATCCACAGATCATCCCGGAGTACGACGGCGGTGATGTAAAGTTGGGAGACAGTGAATATGCTCTTACCTTGAAAGATTTCCCACATCTGGCATCTTTAAAAGGAAGAACCCTGATCACCACCGACGGAAGCACCCTTCTTGGTGCAGATGACAAGGCTGGTGTGGCTGAGATCATGACTATGGCAGAGCAGGTGATCACAGAGAACATTCCTCATGGAAAAATCTGTATCGGCTTTACCCCGGATGAAGAAGTGGGCCGCGGCGCAGACTTCTTCGATGTAGAAGACTTTGGAGCAGATTTTGCCTATACTGTAGATGGCGGTGCGGAGAATGAGATCGAGTATGAGAACTTCAATGCCGCAGGTGCGAAAGTAAAGATCAAAGGCTTTTCTGTACACCCGGGCAGCAGTAAGAACACCATGATCAATGCAGCCCTGGTTGCCATGGAGTTCAATAACATGCTTCCGGCAGGAGATACCCCAGCGAACACAGAAGAGTATGAGGGATTTTTCCATCTCTGTGAAATGAGCGGAGATGTGTCTTCTGCAAGCCTTGACTACATTATCCGTGACCACGACAGCGCCATGTTCGCCTGCCGCCAGGAGCTGATGAGACATATCGTCAAGCTTCTCAACGAGAAATACGGCGAAGGTACCGTAACCCTCATCATCAAAGAACAGTACCGCAACATGAAAGAGAAGATCGAGCCTTGCATGCACCTGATCGATAACGCCAAGAAAGCCGTCCAGCAGTCCGGGCTGAATCCTAAGACAGTTGCAATCCGCGGCGGCACAGATGGCGCAAGGCTTTCCTTCATGGGACTGCCCTGTCCGAACCTTGGAACCGGCGGCTATGCCTTCCACGGACCATGCGAACACATTACCGTTGAAGGAATGGATTATGCTGTGGAGAATCTGAAGAATATTGTGAAGCTGTACGCCTGCTGATTCGGGTAGGAAAAAAGCATTGGTGAGATATATAATTTTTTAAACATGCTTTAGAAAAAAGCATCTGTCGAATCGTAACTGACAGATGCTTTCTTCTTCTCAAATTTAAACAAAATTTTACATGTCCGAGACAACAACCTGCTTTTTTTTCCTTATAATTATCTTGAGAAAAAAGCTAAAAAGGAGAACTGATCTACTTGAAGTACCAGAAAATTGTAAATAATAAGGAAATTAATGCATATCTGAAAAAGGGAGACGCCAATCTGGGGACAATGGGATTTACAGAAGTAACCTACATAAAATCATACAAAACAGAGCCCCTATATTTATGCAATATGTAGAAGCCCCAAAATAATGATAAAAATTTAAAAAAATAGTTGTTAAAAGATTGTCATTGTGGTATCTTAATGAGAGCGGAGAAAACCAATATTTTATGCGGAGACGAAGAGGGAAAAGTCCTTTTGTTGAGAATTGTTTGTCAAGAAACACATAGTGACATGACTTGAACCAGGAAAACAGGAAGAAAATTCTCTGTGTTTCTGGTTTAGGCCATGTCACAAGGCAGAAAATAAAGTTTTTACCCGCTTTTTTTCTAACTGTGATTGTTAAAAAATAAACAAGAAACAAAGGACATCACACAGGGAAAACCAACCAATCCCACGAAAAAGTGACAAAACAGAGGGAAAAGTTGACAAAATCCCACAACCCCCATGAAAGGAGTTTTTTATGAGCAGCAAAATTACCATTATCGGAGCTGGAAGCGTTGGCTCCACTATCGCTTACACACTGGCACACGATGAGATCGCTTCCGAGATTGTTCTGATCGACATCAACAAGGAGAAGGTTGAAGGAGAGGTTATGGACATTGAGCAGGGAACCTGCTTTAGAAGCCCTGTATCTCTGGTAGCCGGAGATTACGCAGATGCCAAAGATTCAGACATCGTGATCATTACTTCCGGAATCGCCCGTAAACCAGGACAGACACGAATTGAGCTTACTCAGACAAACGTAAACATTCTGAAGAGCATCACTCCTCAGATCGTAAAAGAAGCTCCAGACGCAAAGTATATTATCGTAAGCAACCCGGTAGATATTATGACCTATGTATTTACCAAGATTTCCGGTCTTCCGGAGAATCAGATCATGGGATCCGGAACTATTCTTGATACAGCAAGACTTCGCTATGGACTTTCCGAGCACTTCAAAGTAGCCCAGGGAAATATCCACGCTTATGTTTTTGGCGAGCACGGAGACACCTCCTTCATTCCATGGACAGGCGCTTACATTTCCGGTCTCAGCACAGATGAGTATTATGAAGAAATGAAAGCTCACGGCAAGGATGTGAAACCTCTGGATAAAGAAGCCATGCTGGAATATGTACAGAAATCCGGCGGAAAAGTTATTGCAAAGAAAGGTGCAACCTTCTACGCAGTATCTGCTACCGTTTGCCAGCTGGTAGGTCTGATCCTGGCAGCTTCCGATTCCCTTGCAACTGTATCCTCCATGCTTCACGGTGAGTATGGGATTGAAGATGTGTGCCTGAGTACCCTTACTCTTGTAGGACCAAATGGAATCCAGGGAAAAGTTCAGATGCGTATGAATAAAGAAGAAGTTGCACTGCTGAAAAAGAGTGCTGATGCCCTGAAAGAAGTAATCGCACAGATCGAACTGTAAGGACCAGGTTTTGTTGTCTGCATTTTACCAGAAAAATCAATTCCCAGTGCAGAGCACAAGACTTTATATTTAACTATACCAGCAAAGACATCCCGGCTTCTATCGTGGAAAGCGGTAAGTCGGGTTCCACTTTGCGAAAGCAACCCAAATAGCTGCTGTTTACATATGTGAATTTAGAAAAGCACATTTAGTGAACAGTGACAAGAAAGGAACAAGAAGCATGAAGTACAGTTATTATCCAGGATGTACCCTGAAGAATAAGGCAAAAGATCTGGATGCCTATGCCAGAGCTTCTGCAAAAGCACTGGGCTTCGAAATGGAAGAGATAGAAGACTGGCAGTGCTGCGGCGGCGTATATCCTCTTGGCAGCGATGAGATTGCCACCAAACTTTCTTCCATCCGGGCTTTAAATGACGCAAAAGAAAAAGGACAGGATCTGATCACAGTCTGTTCAGCCTGTCATCATGTGCTCAAACGTGTGAACGACGACATGAAAAACGTGGACGACATCCGCACCAGAGCAAATAATTATCTGAAACTGGATACTCCATATGAAGGAGAGACAAATGTCCTTCATTATCTGGAAGTACTCCGTGATGAAGTTGGATTTGATGAGATCAAAAAGAAAGTGGTAAATCCTTTAACTGGCAAAAAAATCGGTGCATATTATGGCTGCCTTCTTTTAAGACCAGGAAAGATCATGGCATTTGATAATCCGGAGAATCCCACCATTATGGAAGACTTCATCCGTGCCCTTGGCGCAGAGCCTGTGGTATACCCATACCGCAATGAGTGCTGCGGCGGCTACATTTCCCTGAAAGAAAAAGAAATGGCACAGAATATGTGTGAAAAGATCATGGACAGTGCAAAGGGCTTTGAAGCAGATATGCTGATCACAGCCTGTCCACTTTGCATGTATAACCTGAAAAAGAACGGAACCGGCGATCTTCCTGTTTACTATTTTACAGAACTTCTTGCAGAAGCTCTCGGAGTAAAAGAGGAGGTGGCGAAGTAATGGCTTATACATATGGAAATACCCAGAATGCAGCAGAGCGAATCAAAGAAATTTCCGGAGTAAATCCCCTGAAATGTATGAAATGCGGCAAATGCTCCGCAACCTGTCCTGCATTTAACGAGATGGATATCAAGCCTCACCAGTTTGTAACTTATGTACAGAACGGCGACATTGAAGCTCTTGCACAGTCAAAATCCTTATGGAAATGCCTCTCCTGCTTTGCATGTGTAGAACGCTGTCCAAGAGATGTTAAACCGGGAAAACTGATCGATGCAGCCAGACAGCTGGTTGTCCGCGAGCGTGGGCAGAACTATCTGACCGCAGACGAAATTCCGGAGCTGCTTGATGAAGACACACCGCAGCAGCTGCTGGTAAGTGCATTCAGAAGATACAGGAGGTGAAAAACAGGTGCAGAGAATAGGTGTATTCGTATGTCATTGTGGTACCAATATTGCAGCCACAGTTGATGTAAAAAAAGTAGTAGAGATGGCAGCAAAAGAGCCAGGCGTTGTTCATGCGGAAGATTATCAGTACATGTGCTCCGAAGCAGGACAGGCCAAGATCATTAACGCCATCCATGAAAAAAATCTGACAGGAATCGTAGTCTGTTCCTGTTCCCCGCGTATGCATGAGGCTACCTTTAGAAAGGCAGCACAGAAAGCGGGATTAAACCCATATATGGTAGAGATTGCCAATATCCGTGAGCATTGCTCCTGGATCCACAAGGATATGGAAGAGGCTACCTTAAAGGCAGTGATCCTTGCAAGAGCCGCAATCGCAAAAGTAAATCTGGATGCTCCTCTTCAGCCAGGCGAGAGCCTTGTAACCAAACGTGCTCTTGTAATCGGCGGAGGTATTGCCGGAATCCAGTCAGCCCTTGACATTGCAGAGGCTGGTTATGAGGTTGATATTGTGGAGAAGCTTCCAAGTATCGGTGGAAGAATGTCCCAGCTGGACAAGACCTTCCCAACTCTGGACTGCTCCGCATGTATCCTTACACCGAAAATGGTAGAGGCAGCAGCACATGAGAAAATCAACATCTATACATACAGTGAAGTTGAGAAGGTAAGCGGCTTTGTAGGTGACTTCACCGTTGATATCCGCAAGAAAGCAAGAAGCGTGGATATGAGCAAATGTACCGGATGCGGCGTTTGTTCTGAGAAATGTCCGTCCAAGAAAAATCCAAACGAATTTAACCGCGGTCTGAACAACAGAAGTGCTATCTACATTCCGTTCGCTCAGGCTATCCCAAATGTTCCGGTAATCGACCGCGAGCATTGTACCAAATTTAAAACCGGAAAATGCGGTGTCTGCTCCAAGGTTTGTGCCGCAGGTGCAATTGATTATGAGCAGAAGGATGAGATCGTTACACAGAAATATGGTGCAATCGTGGTTGCAACCGGTTTTGACGTGATTCCGCTGGATAAATATGATGAGTACGCTTACAGCCAGAGTAAGGACGTTATCACCTCTCTTGAGCTTGAGCGTATCATGAATGCAGCAGGACCTACAAAGGGGCATCTTGAGAGACTTTCCGATGGAAAAGCTCCGAAAAACATTGTATTTGTACAGTGTGTGGGAAGCCGTTGCTCTGATGAAAGAGGAAAGAGCTACTGCTCCAAGATCTGCTGTATGTACACTGCAAAACATGCAATGCTGATCCGTGACAAATACCCGGATACAAATGTAACTGTTTTCTACATTGACGTTCGTACTCCAGGCAAAAACTTCGATGAGTTCTACAGAAGAGCTGTTGAAGATTACGGTGTAAATTATGTAAAAGGCCAGGTTGGAAAGGTAATCCCACAGCCAGATGGAACTCTTATGGTTCAGGCTTCTGACCTGCTTGAAAATAAACAGATTCTTATGGAGGCTGATATGGTAGTTCTTGCAGCTGCCATCGAGCCAAACAAGGATGTAAGAAAAATTGCAACTATGCTTACCGCAAGTATTGATACCAACAACTTCCTCACAGAAGCACATGCAAAGCTTCGTCCGGTAGAGTCCCCTACAGCTGGTATTTTCCTTTCCGGTGTCTGCCAGGGACCAAAGGATATTCCGGAGACAGTTGCACAGGCTGGCGCAGCAGCAGTAAAGGCAATCGGCCTTCTTGCAAAAGACAAGCTGACCACCAACCCATGTACCGCACATTCTGACGAGCTTCTTTGCAACGGATGCTCCCAGTGTGCAAATGTGTGTCCGTATGGTGCGATTTCCTATGAGGAAAAACAGGTAAATGACCACGGAATCCGTGAGACAAGAAGAATTGCTGTTGTAAACAATGCTCTTTGCCAGGGCTGTGGTGCATGTACCGTAACCTGCCCGTCCGGAGCAATGGATCTCCAGGGATTCTCCAACAGACAGATTTTAGCGGAGGTAGATGCAATATGTCGATAGAAGCAAAAGAAGAATTCAGACCGAAGATCGTGGCATTCTGCTGTAACTGGTGCAGCTACGCAGGTGCAGACCTTGCAGGAAGCAGCCGTCTTTCTTATCCGGCTGATGTAAAGATCATCCGCGTACCATGCTCCTGCCGTGTAAATCCAATGTTCATCCTCCGTGCCTTCGAAAAAGGTGCTGACGGCGTGATCATGTGCGGCTGCCATCCGGGAGACTGCCACTACACAACCGGAAACTATTATGCGAGAAGACGTATGACACTTCTTTTCTCCATGCTGGACTTCATTGGTGTGGAAAATGGCCGTACCCGTGTTGAGTGGGTATCTGCCGCAGAAGGTGTAAAATTCTCCCAGACCATGAATGAATTTGTGGAAAAAATCCATTCTCTGGGTAAAAACGTCAGATTGGAGGATTTAAGATGCAGGAACTGATCGCTCGTGCAAAAGAACTGCTGGCTGATGGAACCGTAACACGTGTTCTTGGCTGGAAAGCCGGAGACCTGCCTTACAATCCGGAAGCAGCATATTTCGAAACAGCAGAAAGCCTGGACGAATTTGTCTATAATGGTTTCTGCGGACAAAACTTAAGTAAAATGATGATCGAGGCTTCCAAATTAGAGGGAAAAACCCTTGTCTGTCTGAAGCCTTGTGATACCTACAGCTTTAACCAGCTGATCAAGGAACACCGTGTAGACCGTGAAAAAGCCTACATTATCGGTGTTGGCTGTAAAGGCAAGCTGGATGTGGAGAAGCTTCGTAAAATGGGCATCAAGGGAATCCAGAGCATTTCCGGCGCTGAGCTTACCGATGATTGTGAAATACTTAACGTTTCCACAATCTACGGTGACAAAACAGTTGCTTACAAGGATGCAATGCTGGAGCGCTGCCATGTATGCAAAGGAAAAGAGCATATGATCTATGATGAGATCATCGGCGAATCCAAGGATACAAAGGATGCAGACCGTTTCGCAGAAGTTGAGAAAATTGAGAAAATGAGCCCGGAAGAGCGCTTCGCATTTTTCCAGAAGGAGCTTAGTAAATGTATCCGCTGTAATGCATGCCGTAATGCATGTCCGGCCTGCAGCTGCCGTAAATGTGTGTTCGACAGTACCAAATTTGACAGCGCACAGAAGGCAAATGTGGATTCCTTTGAAGAAAAAATGTTCCACATTATCCGTGCATTCCACGTTGCAGGAAGATGTACAGACTGCGGTGAGTGCAGCCGTGTCTGCCCGCAGGGTATTCCGCTTCATCTGTTTAACCGTAAGTTCATCAAGGATATTGATACCTTCTACGGCGAATATCAGGCAGGAGCAGATGCTGAGTCAAAAGGCCCGCTGACCAGCTTTACATTTGATGATGTAGAGCCAGGTGTAGTGGCAGAAAGGGGATAATGTATGTATAAGATTGAAAAAGAAAATCTGGAAGCATTATTCCGGAAAATCGCAGAAAGCCAGGATCTGATCCTTCCGATCAAAAAGGCAGGACAGACCAACTTCGGCCTTTGGAATGAAGGAGAAGAGGCAGACCTTGAGACCTTGAAAACCGTAAAATCCGGCAAAGATGTCTTTTTCCCACAGAGCGAAACACTTTACACCTGTGTTCGTGATGGAAAGAAGCTGACCGTAGAGCCGGAAGAGCTGAGAAGCCGTCCGTTCGTTGTATTTGGCATGAAAGCCTGCGATGTAAAAGGTGTTGCAGTTCTGGATAAGGTTTTTCTTGCTGATCCTGTTGATACCTTCTATGCAGCAAGAAGAGATCATGGAACCATCGTTGCCATGGCTTGTCATGAGCCGGAGGAATCCTGCTTCTGTAAGGTTTTTGGAACAGATGCAGCAGATCCGGAAGCAGATGCCGACGTAAAAGGCATTGCCGATGTAGCAGCCTGGATGGTGGAGGGAAGCCTTTACTGGAAAGCTCTTACTGAAAAAGGAGAGGCTCTTACAGAAGCAGTAAAAGAACTTCTTATCCCGGCCGACGACGATCAGGTAAAAGTGGATGCGGAAAAAGAAGCAATCAGAGCCATTGTGGAAAAACTTCCATACACCCATCTTTCCCTGGAAGGCTGGGATGGAAACGCCACAGATGAGAAGTTTAATTCTCCTGTCTGGGAGACCTTATATAAACCATGTCTGGCATGCGGAACCTGTACCTTTGTATGTCCGACCTGCCAGTGCTACGACATTAAGGATTACGACACAGGACACGGTGTAAAGCGTTACCGCTGCTGGGATTCCTGTATGTATTCCGATTTCACAATGATGGCTCACGGAAATAACCGTACCAGCCAGATGCAGAGATTCCGTCAGAGATTTATGCACAAGCTTGTATATTTCCCTGCTAATAACGACGGTATGTACTCTTGTGTAGGCTGTGGCCGCTGCGTGGAAAAATGTCCGTCATCTTTAAATATCGTAAAGGTGATCAAGGCTTTTGAAAAGCATGGAGGTGAAAAGTAATGAGCGAGTGTACCTGTCATAAAAATTATACTCTGGATACTCTGATCCCGCAGGTTGGCGTGATCACAGATATTCATGAGGAGACTCCGGATGTAAAAACATTCTGTGTAACAGCACCGGATGGAGGAAAGCTTTTTGAGCATATGCCAGGCCAGTGCGCTATGGTCTGCGCC
>OLPR01002191.1_pt1 | contig 14779 bp, 11 predicted proteins | sample 1672761 | NCBI WGS metagenome assembly OLPR01 (sample SAMEA3136721, study PRJEB25190) | human gut metagenome | biome: human gut; feature: human-associated habitat; material: faeces | place: Austria | collected 2013 | reverse complement strand
GTACATATATCTCAGGTTAGTGGCGTTTTTTGAAAGGTCAATGTCAGTGCAGTTGTAATGATGCACTCACGAAATTATTAATAACTTGTCGATACAGAAAGTGTTAGCGGCGGTGTTGGCAATATATTTCACTGTGGGGGCTTTAATAACAATCAGTTTATCGACAATCTGAAAACACCGTATGGATTTTCGCTTCCATACGGTGTTTCTTTTTGCATTTTTACTATCAATAAAGCGGCATGAACACTCTCATTGCGTTCTCTCCCCTGTTGCCCCATGTATAATAAGGAACGGCTACGGCAAGAGTATCGGTCGTTTTAGGTTCATCAAAGCTGTAGGGCTTATTGTTGTCTTCAAACCTTACCGCCTCGACTTTCAGCCTTGTAATTCCGTCAGGCTCATCCGTGTCCGGCTCGCATACCGTGATTTTACCGCCACGTTTAAGTGCTAAAGACAGAACATTGCCGTTATCCGCATCTTCAAAGCAATATACAAGCGGGCCTCTTCTTATTGCCACCATACCGCTTACAGCAGGTATCTTTACGGAAGGATATACAAAGTGAGGAGTATCCGAAAGCGTAAGCTGTACCTCGTCCCCGTCCTTCACTGCAAGTATAACATAGCCGTTGATTTGCTTTATATCAAGTTTTTCGCCGTTCTGAACAAGGGTGAAGGTATCACTCCAGCCGGGTATTCTTACAGCCAGCCTGCCTCCCTTTACAACCGAATAATTTACGGTCATATCATACGGATAATCTGTGCGGCAAATAAGCTCCATACCGTTTTCGAACTTAACCTCGCCGTCTGCATACAGATGGCAGAAACTCATATCACTGTTTTCTCCGTAAGCATAACAACCGAATGAGGTTATAAGCCTTGCTACGTTTGGAGGACAGCAGGCGCAGGCGTACCACTTCGGTCTTACCGGCAGGTCGTGACGATGAGTGGGCGATACTCCGGATATTCCGGGTACAACTTCAAGAGGATTTACATAGAAAAAGCGCTTTCCGTCAAGCTGCATTCCACCGAGAACAGTGTTATAGAATGCGGTTTCCATTACATCGGCATATTCGCCTATAAGCTCATTTTTGAGCATTGCGTTCGCAAAGAACATAAGGCCGATAGAAGCACAGGTTTCTGCATAGGCGGTATCGGGCGGAAGGTCATAGTCAACGCTGAACGCTTCTCCAATGACGGTAGAGCCTATACCGCCTGTAACGTACATTCTTCTGCGTGTGATGCTTTCCCACAGCCTTTTGCAAGCATCATACAGGGCATTATCGCCACATTTTGCGGAAAGCTGTGCCATACCGGTATAAAGATATACCGCTCTTACTGCGTGACCCGTTGCGTCGCTCTGCGCTCTTACGGGCTTGCCGCTCTGCTGATAGTCGTGTGACGTAGGATTATTTCCCCACACCGACCAGTCACGCTTTGCCGCTTCCTTTTCATAGAAGTGAGGGTCTTCTCCACGCTTATTTATAAAATGCTCGGCTAACAGAAGCCACTTCTTGTTGCCTGTTGTACGATACATTTTCATAAGAGCAAGTTCGATCTCAGGGTGACCGGGTACACCCTCGTTATGTTCGGTGATAAAGTGCTTATAAATATGCTCCGCATTCTTCTCCATAACGTCAAGCAGTTTTTTCTTGCCTGTTGCTTCATAATAGGCGCAGGCGGCCTCCATCATATGACCCGAGCAATAAAGCTCGTGACCTTCGAGCAGGTTCTGCCAGCGCTTATCCCTGTCCTTTATCGTGAAATATGTATCAAGATAGCCGTCCTCGTCCTGTGCGGCGGCGATTTTGTCAATCAGTTCATCTACGGTAGCCGAAAGCTTATCATCGGGATAGAGTGCGAGCGAATATGCCGCCGCTTCTATCCATTTTGCCGCATCGCTATCCTGAAACACCATACCGTAAAAGCCGTCACCGACATCTTCCCCGTGAAGTGCCTTTGCGGCATTTTCAAAGTTCTTCACAACGTGGCTCTTTTCCGTGTCGGGTGCTTCATCGCATAATACACTGTACTGGTAAGGAATTACCGTATCCCTTATCAGCTTCTGGTATTTTCCGATAAAACCGTCCGACTTATAGGCTGTAACCTTTATATTCTCCTGTGTTATCATAACAATTCTCCATTCTCCGAGCTTGCGCTTGACTTACTCTCTGATATGTATTATAATCTTATCAGCAAGCTATTAAAATAGATAAAACGGATAAAAACATGGAGAATGTTCATGAACGAGATAATTATTGCTAATAATTCTCTGCCACAGCTGTGCGGATGCGGTCTGTTTGCCGCCTCAGAGAGCTTTATTCACACTGACAGAGTGCCGGATTTTTGCGTACTTATATATGTAATTGACGGGTGTATCTACGTTACCGAAGGTGATACGGACTATGAGGTAAACGCCGGCAAACTGCTGATACTCAAAAACGGCGTACACCACTTCGGCAAGAAAAAAATACAGAAAGGTACAAAATGGATATTTGTGCATTTCAGAATAAGCGCAGATTGTAACGCTTCGCCGTTTTATCCGGACGCTTCTCCGCTCGGTGCTTATGACGCTACAGCCGAAAGCATTCTTACCCTGCCGAAATTTCTTGACAGTGTTTCTGCCCGCTTTGAAAAGGAACTGAAAACATTTATCGAATATGCTCAATCTGACGATGCGTACAAGAAATGGTTTATCAATCAGCGGTTGTTTCTGCTATTATCCTCGCTTGCCGTAAGCACACAGGGATTTTCAAACAATCTTACGCTAAGCGACAGGATATGCCGTTATCTGTCGGACAATATCGGTGTGCCTTTCAGCTCTGAAAATATCGAAAAGCGGTTCTATCTGAGTTATAAGTATATGTCGCATCTGTTTAAGAAAGAAAAGGGTGTGACGATGCAGCAGTATCATAACTCGGTGAGAATGGACGAGGCTTGCAGACTACTCTGCTCCACGCTAATGAGCATAGGTGAAATAGCGGATAAGCTGGGATTTTCGGACGTGCTTTATTTCAGCAGATGCTTCCGCAACTACACGGGCAAAAGTCCGAGCGCTTACAGAAAAGACAGCGCAAGATATTTCTGATAACGCAAAAGCCTGAGAGGAAAATTCCTCTCAGGCTTTAATTATGCTTATGTATCCTTGTAATTACTCACAGACATTACAACTCATTATTCCGAGTGCAAAAGGCAGATATGCCGCCCTGTGTATCTCTTTTTGCTTGAAGCCGTTCTTCTCGTACCAGTTACGCACGCTTACACTCTGATGTATCGCACCGGCATTAAGTACCGTACCGCCCATAGAGAATACCTCGTTTTTGGCAAATTCAAGGCACTTTGCTCCGACACCGCCATATCGCTTGTCGGGAAGCACCGAGAACAAGTGCAGTTCATAAACGCTGTCGTCTTTATTCTCAATGGCAAAGCAGGCTATCAGCTCATCATCCTCAAATGCTCCGTAGAAAACATAACCCCACTCCGCTGACATCTGTAAACGGTCAAGTGTAATAAAGGCGGCGTGCTGTGGGCAATTCATTTCTGTGATGCCGAATGCGACAGCCTCCGTTTCATAGCTTTTGCGAATGACATCAACGCACTGCGAAAGTTCCTCGTTTGCCATTTTTCTGATAGTCATACTGTTCACCCTTTCAATTTTCTGTATCAGCATTATAAAGAACAAATATTAACCTTATTTTAACAAAAATCACATCAGAAAAACGATAACTGTTCATTCTTTTCGGGAAACTCATAAAGATACGAAAACACCTTAGCAGGTTCATACATAACGCCGTGCTTTTCGCACTCATTACAGAATATGCTCATAAGTCTGCCGTTGTTAACGCTGTTGCAGATATACTCATTGCCGTACTGCGATATATACCGCTGTTTCATACCCGGAAAATGCCTGTCAAGCGCAGAGTAGAAATATTCCCTGTCGCCGTCACGCATCGTAGTGCCTATACCCATACAAATAATGCCCTTCACCCCTGCGTCAAAGCAGTACGACAGGATACCACGCAGATTTTCTTCCGTATCATTGATAAACGGCAGAACAGGAGTGAACCATACGACAGTTGGTATACCGTTTTTCTGCATAGCTTCAAGCACCTCATACCGCCGTTTTGTTGTACATACATTCGGCTCTAAAATTCGGCATAAATCCTCATCGTATGTTGTAAGCGTCATCTGTACAACCGCCTTTGCCTTGCTGTTAATACTGCAAAGCAAATCGGCATCACGCAAAATCATATCCGACTTTGTCTGCACCGTCACTCCGAAGCCGTGCCTGTCGATGACCTCAAGACACCGCCTTGTAAGCCTTAGCTTTTCCTCACAATGCATATACGGGTCGCTCATCGCACCTGTGCCTATCATACACAGCCTGCGCTTTGAAGCAAGTGCTTTTTCAAGAAGTTCCGGAGCGTTCCGCTTTACTTCAACATCTTCAAAATCATGCCGCATATTATAGCAGTCAGAACGTGAATCGCAATAAATACAGCCATGAGTACAGCCCCGATAGATATTCATTCCGTTTTTGGCCGATAGTATTGATTTTGCGTCTACAAAGTGCATAGCAAACTCCTTAATAGCATAATACCGCACAGCAGAAACTGTGCGGTACGCTGTTATGTCTTTATACCTGCAAACTGGGTGTTGTAAAGTCTTGCATAAGCGCCGTTCTCGCTGAGCAGCTTTTCGTGGTTTCCTGCCTCAACTACCTTGCCGCCGTCTATTACGACAATCTTATCTGCGTCACGGATAGTAGACAGTCTGTGTGCTATGATAAGGCTTGTCCTGCCTTTCATAAGTGCAAGCATAGCCTCCTGTATATGTACTTCCGTGCGGGTGTCGATGCTCGATGTTGCCTCGTCAAGAATAAGTATCTTCGGGTCGGCAAGCACTGCTCTTGCGATAGCGATAAGCTGTCGCTGTCCCTGACTTAAATTGCCGCCGCCTTCGGTCAGCATAGTATCATATCCGTCAGCCATCTTTTCCGCAAAATCGGCTACCTTTGCTGTTTTTGCTGCCGCAATTACCTCTTCATCTGTAGCGTCAAGCCTGCCGTAACGGATATTCTGCATTATCGTATCGTTGAAAATAACCGTATCCTGAAGTACGATACCTATAGAGCCACGCAGTTTCTTTTTCGGTATATCATATATGCTTTCACCGTCAAGCGTGATGCTTCCGCCGTCGATATCATAAAATCTTGTGAGCAGATTTACGACTGTGGTTTTGCCCGAACCGGTAGCGCCGACAATAGCCAGCTTCTGACCGCTCTTTATCCACAGGTCGAAGTCGTGCAGTACCTTTTCGCCGGGAACATAGGAGAAGTCGATATTCTTGAACATAAGGTCACCCCTTACGTTATCTATCGAGAAATCCTTATCCGTACCTTCGTCGCTTTCAGGCTCTGTATCCATTATCTCAAATACACGCTCCGCACCTGCAATAGCCGTCTGTATTGAAGAATACTGCTGTGCTATCTCGTTTATGGGGCGGGTGAAGTTCTTTGTATACTGCAAGAATGCCTGAATCGTGCCGACCGTCATAACGCCTTTCAATGCAAGGGGGTTGAAGTCGATTATAAGGAAATATGCGCCGAAGCCCGCAACAAGCAAAAAGCTGATATTCGATATGACATTCATACACGGTCCCATTATGCCGCCGCATATCTGTGCCTTTATCGCCGCCTTCTGAAGTTCGTCGCTGATTTCACCGAATTCCTCGCAGGCTTTCTTTTCTTTCGAGTATGCCGCTACCGTTCTGTAACCGGACACCATTTCTTCGATGTGTCCGTTCAGTCTGCCTAAAAGCGTCTGCTGTAACGGGAAGTATTTTCTCATAAACTTTGTGAGATTCTTTGTAACAACAAGCGTCAGAACGACAGATGTAAGGCTGACAAGCGTCAGCATAGGCGAATAATAAAGCATAAACACAAGACAGCCGACAAGCGTCAGAACGCCTGAAAACAGTGAGGCGATCGACTGAGAAACGGTGTTTGAAATATTCTCTACATCGTTGGTCATACGGCTCATAATATCGCCGTGCTGATGAGTGTCGGTATACTTTATCGGCAGGTATGAAATCTTTCCGAACAGGTCTTTACGCATAGCCTTGACGGTCGTCTGCGACAGCTTTGCCGCAAATATACCCTGAAAATATGTAAGGAGCGAGTTTACAAGATACACACATCCGAGTGCTATAAGGCAGTATAGCATACCGCTTATATCTACGTTTAATCTCTGATTTGAAACGGTTATCTTATCAATAGCAAGACCCTGAAGATAGGGAGCGACAAGGTTCAATACAGTGATTATCAGCATAACGGATAAAAGCAGTATCATAAGGTACCTGTTCTTTCCGATATAGCCGACAAGCCTTTTCAGCGTGCCTTTTGTGTTCTTTGGCTTTTCAGCCATAAGCATTCTTTCGTGGGGCGGAGGGCCTCCTCTGCCCATCATTCTCATAGGAGGACGTTCATTAGCCATTTACCGCTTCCTCCTCTCCCTGCTTCATCTGCGAATAGTAAATATCCCTGTAGACACTGCTTGATTCCATAAGCTCTTTATGAGTGCCGAAAGCACATATTGAGCCGTTTTCAAGCACCGCTATCTTATCAGCTCTCATAACGCTCGCTATTCTCTGAGCTATCATTATAACGGTAACACCGCTTAAGTTTTCACGCAGAGCCTTGTGCAGCTTTGCCTCTGTGCTAAGGTCGAGCGCCGAGGTGCTGTCGTCAAATATCAGTATCTCGGGCTTTTTGATTATGGCTCTTGCTATCGCCATACGCTGTTTCTGACCGCCCGACAGCGACGCACCCTTTTCGCTTATCATAGTATCATATCCGTCATTGAAGCCGTCTATGAATTCCTCCGCCTGCGCTATTTTGGCGGCTGTCTTTACTTCTTCGTCCGTAGCCGCTTCACAGCCCCAGCGGATATTTTCCGCAACAGTTCCGGAAAAAAGTTCGCTTTTCTGCAGTACTACGCCTATTTTGCTTCTCAACGTGTCAACATCGTAATCCTTAACGTTTACGTCGTCAACCAGCACATCACCCTCAGTCGCATCGTAAAATCTCGGAACGAGGTTTACAAGAGAGGTCTTACCACAGCCTGTAGAGCCGAGTATAGCTATCATCTGGCCCTTTTCGGCTATTAAATCAATGCCGGAAAGAACGGGTTTTCCCGATGAGCCGGGATACGAAAAGCCGACGTTTCTGAATTCAACGGTACCGCTGTTGTCGCTGTCGGCACTTTTATGTCCGTCACTGATAACGGGGTTTGTTGAAAGCACTTCGTTTACACGCTTCATTGATGCGGCAGAACGTGAAACCTGCTGAAACATCATACCTACCATCATAACCGACATAAGTATCTGAGTTATATAGGTTACTGCCGCCATTACTTCTCCGACCTGCATTGCCTTTGCTTCAACCTGAAAACCGCCTATCATAATAATAGCGATGACAGAAGCGTTCATTATTATCATCAGTATCGGGTTCAGTGTGGCAAGTAATTTCTGCACCTTGAGGTTGGTCGTCATAAGGTCGGTGTTTGCGTTGTCAAACCTGTTTATCTCGTACTCTTCACGAGTGAAAGCCTTTACTACTCTCGCTCCCGAAACGTTTTCCTGCACCACGCTGTTCACCTTGTCAAGTCTCGACTGAACGATACTGAAAAGCGGCGAGGCTTTCTTCATAATTATTGCCACGGCAATAAGCTGAACAGGCAGTGAGATTACCAGCACAATGCCGAAATTTACGTTAAGAGTGAGAATTACCGCAATGCCGCCTATAAACTGCATTCCCGTCCTTACAAACATTCTCAGCGACATAGCTACAAACTCCTGTATCGCCGTTATATCGTTTGTAAGTCTTGTAACGAGCGAGCCTGTAGTAAACTTATCCGTCTGTTGAAAAGACATATGCATTACCTTTGCAAAAGCGTCTTTTCTTAAATCGTTGCCCATTTTCTGAGCCGCCGCCGTGCCGAATGCCGCCGACGCTATACCGCCGAAGCAGCCGATAAGCGAGAACACCAGCATTTTAAGTCCCGTTATCAGAACATATCTCAGGTTTTCGTCGGCAGCCGCATTGCCCAATATACCGTTATCCACTATGTCTGACATAAGCGTAGGCTGTAACAGGTCCATACTTACCTCAAGTATCATAGCGAGCGGACAAAGCAAGGCGAAAAGCCAATAGGGCTTCAAGTACCTTAGTACCTTCATCTTTTCTTCTCCTTTGTTCTGCTTATAATATCAGATAAATTATACACTTTTCTTTTCCATAATGTCAACAAACAGTTAGGAGAGGTCAACGCTTTTTCAGCAAATTTTCACATTCCGACTTGAAATTAAACGTGCGATAAGATATAATAGATTATATCAGTTTGTAGAAAAAATCTGCTTATAAAATGGGCTTCTAATTTATTATCCCTATCCCCAAACCCCTTTCCCTCGGTGAAAGGCTGTGTATGCTTTGTTGGCTCTGCATCGTGCAGAGCCTTTGGACATACACGCCCGGCGTCCGTGCCGGGCTGAATGTGGGGCTGCCGCCCTCACCAAGCAAGGACGCTTGCAGTCAGTCGCACACAGTCGCTGCACGATGCAGCGACACCAACGACTGACGACCTGCATTGGGGCTACGCCCCAAACCCCATTTCTAATAAAAATTTACAGGTTTATCAACAGCCTGATATAATTGTTTAACGCACTGAAAGAAGGACAAAAATGAAAATAGCAATAGTAGGTCTTGGTCTGATAGGCGGCTCTGTCTGCAAGGCACTGAAGAAAAATACATTTCATCATATAATGGGACTTGATGCTGACGGCGAGGTATGCAGAAAGGCTCTCGACAGCGGCGCAATAGACGAGATAATAACAGCGGACGGACTTAATGACGCTGATATGACTATGCTCTGCCTTTATCCAGAAACTATCGTTGAATTCGTAAAACAGCACAAGGACAGATTCAAGTCCGGCTCTATCGTCACAGACTCCTGCGGTGTAAAGGAATATGTGGTTACACGCTGTACCGAGGTGCTTGAACCGCTCGGAGTTATATTTGTCGGCAGTCACCCTATGGCAGGCCGTGAGTTTTCCGGTTTTGACTATTCGACCGATGACCTGTTCAAAGGTGCAAGCTATATAATCACACCCTCGGAAAACACACCTAAAATGGCTATCGACCTCTTGTCAACGCTTGCCTGCTGTATGGGCTTCGGCAAGGTCGTTACCGCAACACCTAAACAGCACGATATAAACATAGCCTTTACTTCACAGCTGGCGCACGTTGTTTCAAACGCTTATGTCAAAAGCCCGTCGCTATTCAATGCAGACGGTTTCTCGGCAGGCAGTTTTATGGATCTTACCCGTGTCGCAAAGCTGAACGAATATATGTGGAGCAGTCTGTTCCTTTGCAATAAGGAAGCACTGCTGTTCGAGCTGAACACCATCATTGACAATCTGTGCGAGTACAGGGACGCTATCGGCAACGATGATACCGAAAGACTTCGTGATATACTCCGTGACGGCAGAGAGCGTAAAGAAAAGAGCAATGAGCTTTACGCAGAACACGCAAGGAGAAAAGTATAATATGCCTTCAACAAAAAAGACAAGAAGCTATGCCATTGCACTGAGCGGAATACTGAGCGCTATATGTATCGTGCTTATGTTCTGCACCGGATTTATCCCGATAGGCGTATATATACTGCCTGCGGTGGCAGGTCTTGTCGTATGGATAATATACCGTGAAATAAGCAGGAAATGGGCGCTTCTTTGCTATGCGGCTGTGGCTTTACTTGCACTGCTTCTGACACCGGATATAGAGTCAAAGCTGCTGTTCACGGGATTCTTCGGATATTATCCCGTTATCCGTGACCTGCTCACAAAAATAAAGCCTGCTGTGCTGTCATTCCTTCTGCGTTTTATTTGTTTCAATGTCCCTGTTGTTGCAATATACGCACTGCTTCTGAACGTGCTTGGTATGGGACAGCTTATTGAAGATTTCGCAGGATTCGGACAGTTTGCGGTGCTTGCTTTCTGGCTTATCGGAAACTTTACATTTGTCTGCTATGATGTGTGCCTGAGCCAGCTTTCCTACGTTTACGAAAAATGGCTGAGGAGAAAGGTACACAGACTTATTCGGTAGAAATACAATACGCTTATGGCGGCACAGACGGCGGGAATGGATTATTTTTGGCTTCTCTCAAAAATGCTTGAAACAAGATATTTACTCGATTGACTCACACCGATCGGCAATGTGTTGTTGACATTTGTGTCAGGTTAATGTATAATAGTGGTATTATAAACCGCATGGCTTCTGCCTATGCGGTTTTAAGCGTTAAAAACGCTTATAGAAAGGTATGGAATCTTATGCAAAACAAAATACTGTTTACAGCTCCCGGCGAATTTGACAAGTGGGAGCAGCAATGTCAGCCTATCGGAAACGGCTATATGGGAGCAAGTTTCTTCGGCGGCATTTCAAAGGAAAAAATAGTGCTGAATGAAAAAACGCTGTGGGCAGGCGGTCCTTCGGAAAGCCGTCCGGATTACAACGGCGGTATTATAGACGGTAGCTATGAGTATGTGAAGCAGGTACAGCAGCTTCTCTATGACGGAAAGTATGACGAGGCGGTTGCACTTCTCCCCCATCTGACAGGTGCAACGGACGGATACGGTGCTTATCAGCTTTTATGCGATATGATGCTCACCTTCTCCAATATAGACGAAACTCAGGCGACCGATTATACAAGAACGCTCGACCTTGACAATTCTATATTCACAACACAGTTTACATATCAGGGCGCAGTTCATAAGAGAGAGGCTTTTGCAAATTACCCTTCAAATGTTATATGCCTTAAGCTAAGCTCTGACAAGCCTCGCAGGATATGCGTAAAGCTGTCGCTTGACAATCTCCAGTGCGGAAGCGTTACGGCAAACGGCGATACGCTCACATATGAGGGTGCGTTATGGGATAACGGACTTCGCTACTGCACCGTTTTCAAGGTGGTAAACAAGGGCGGAGAGCTTATCGACGCAAAAGACAGCATAATGGTCGAACACGCAGACGAGGTTTATATTTATCTCACAGCGTCAACCGACTATTCAAATAAATATCCGACGTTCAGAACAGGCGTAAACCCCTCAGCCGCAGTAAATCAGCGTATCGAAAATGCCGTAAGCAAGGGCTTTGACGCACTTTACGAGGAACACCTTGCAGACTACAAGGCACTTTTTGACAGAGTTACACTGAAAATAAACGAGGACACGGACGATATTATCCCCTGCGACAAGCTGATAAGAGAGTATAAGGAAAACGGCTCACGGAGCATTGCGAACCGTCTTGAAACACTGTACTTCCAGTTCGGCAGATATATGCTTATAAGCTCGTCAAGAGCAGGCTCGCTCCCTGCAAACCTTCAGGGTGTATGGAACGAGAGCAACTGTCCTCCGTGGTGCTGTGACTATCATATAAATGTAAACCTTCAGATGAACTACTGGGGAGCATATAATACAAATCTCAGCGAAACTGTTCCTCCTCTGGTTGATTTTCTTGACAGTATGCGTCCCTCCGGCAGAAAATCCGCCGAAGCGTATTATGGCATAAAGTCGGACGAAGAACATCCCGAAAACGGCTGGTGCGCTCACACGCAAAGCACTCCGTTCGGCTGGACAGCTCCCGGCTGGGATTTTTACTGGGGCTGGTCTACAGCGGCTGTCGCATGGCTTATGCAGAATATCTACGAGTATTTTGAATTTACAGGCGACAAGAAATATTTTGCGGAGCATATCTATCCGATAATGCGTGAAAGCGTTCGTTTCTATACGCAGTGGCTTATATATGACGATAAGCAGAAGCGTCTTGTTTCATCACCGACATACTCACCCGAACACGGACCTGTGACAATAGGCAATACCTATGAGCAGAGCCTTATAGAACAGCTTTATAACGACTTTATTACGGCGAGTGAGGCACTCGGTACTGACGAAGAACTGCGTAATATCGTGAAGAATCAGGTGGTTCAGCTCAAGCCCTTCAGCGTAAGCAAGAAAACAGGACTTCTCAAGGAATGGTTTGAGGAGGACGATGATAACTTCGACCAAAGCAAGACGCAGAAGAATCATCGTCACATCTCGCACCTGCTCGGTCTTTATCCCGGCAATGCGATAAACTCGAATACACCCGAGCTTATGACTGCGGCAATAAACACGCTCAACGACAGAGGCGATGAATCAACAGGCTGGGCAAGAGCGTACAAACTAAACCTCTGGGCAAGAGTAAAGGACGGCAACCGTGCCTACTCTATCTTACAGGGATTGCTGAGAGGCTGTACGTTTGACAATCTGTTTGATTTCCATCCTCCGTTCCAGCTTGACGGAAACTTCGGCGGAAGCGCAGGAATTGCGGAAATGCTGATACAGAGCCACGAGGGTTATATAGAGCTTCTTCCTGCGGCACCTGACGCATGGAGGAACGGTGCGTTCACGGGACTTTGTGCAAGACACGGATTTGTAATCGACGCAAAGTGGGAAAACTTCAATCCCACAGCAGTAACAATAAAGTCGACTGTAGGCGGTGTCTGCCGCATCAAATCAAGCTGTGAGGCTATCCTCTGCGACGGAAAATCGGTACCTATGTTATCAAATGACGGCATAGTTTCCTTTGAAACACTGCCAGACAGCGTATATACTTTTGTGTTCTGATTGCACAAAAGCCGCAGAAAACATCGGATATAATTGTACAAGTTGTTGATAAGTAAAATTTTTTCGAGAAATTATAAAAAAACACTTGCAATTTGCTGTGGTTTCTGTTAAAATATTAATGTTGTATCGCTATATGTTAAATAGTGAATGGCGGACTCGTTATCCGCCGCAAGATAAAAGCAAGTATTGAAGGAGGTGCAAACCCCATGGCAAAATGTGATATCTGCGGAAAGGGCGTTTCTTTCGGCATCAAGGTTTCTCACTCACACAGACGTACAAACAGAGCTTTTAAGCCCAACGTTCAGAAGGTTAAGGCTATCGTAAACGGTACTCCTTGCAGAGTACACGCTTGCTCTCGTTGCCTTCGTTCAGGTAAGGTTGAGCGTGCTAACTGATTATAGCTAAAGCTGCAATAAAGATTGCTCCCTGTAATACGGGAGCATTTTTTATTATCATTTTGCTTGTCCGCTGTGCGTTTTCTATTGACACGAAAGCTAAATTATAGTAAAATAAGTCAGTAAGGTTTCACCTTATAATCACACTAAAGCAATTTTGGAGGAAATATAATGGTAAGCGACGTACTATTACGTTTGAAGCCCGAACTGGCGCTGACCCTTGACGCAGACAACTATGCCTGCGGTACATATGTAGGCTACGGGTTTACACTTCGGGCGCTCAATGATAAAAACTGTATTATTTTCAACTCGTGGGCAAGAAAAAGCGCCCTCACCACAAAAACTGTCGATGACTTTTTCAAAGAATATATGTCAAAGCCTGAGAACAGTTTTGTAAAGGCATACAAGGCGGGCGAGCCGAATATATCTGCTGTACTTTTCGCAGGAAACGATGACGCTCAGGCAGTGCTTGACATAAAGCGTTTCATTACCGATATGGTAAAGTATTATTCCGCAAACTACTACAGCAATGCCTGTGCCAGATGCAATTCTTCAATCGGTCTTAGCTTTGCAAAGGCGGCCGACGGCAATTTAAAACAGCTTTGTAAAATGTGCGTTCAAAGCGAAGAAGATGCCGCAGAAAAAGCGGCTGTGACGCAGAGTGCAAAGCCTATTGATTCTCAGCCTGTACCGCAGCCTATACCGCAGCCTGTACCACAACCTATGCAACAGCCTGCTGTAAATCAGACACAGCAAACAGCAAATAGTGCCGTTGGAATTTACGGAATACCCGTTCCTGTGACTCAGCCGATAGCCGATGATCAGGTTGTCGTTACGCCGACAACGGTTCTTCCCCCTGCAACGAGCAACAACTCAATGGACTCTGTCGACCCTGCAACAGCACCCGAAAGCACTGGATATTCAACCGCTCAGTCGCTGGCTGAACTCAAGCCTCCGTCAAACAGCAACCTTCCTCCTATCAGCGGAGGATTTTCACAGCCTGCATATTCACCGATGAATTCTAACGGCGGCTTTGTTCAGCAGCCGATGAATAACGGAGGATTTGTTCAACGGCCGATGAACAGCTTCGGCAATGACGGACGCTTCGTTGCAGGAAGACCAACTGCTATATCACAGCCTGCTAACCCTGTTGGGTATACTCGGCGCTATCGTCTTCTCGCTTATAGGCTGTGCCGTATGGATAATTATAGGAAAGCTCGGATATATTTCATATCTCGGCGGCATTGCAATGGCATTCTCGACAATATTCGGTTATCACCTGTTTGGAAAGAAGTTTGATACACTGGGACTTATAATCAGCATTGTAATAGTGCTTGTTATGGTTCTTGTCAGCAATATGTTCATCTACACCTGGGAGCTGCTCAGCCAACCGGGAATGGAAGAAGCCCTTTCCCTGCTTGGTTACAATGGCTTCTTTGGCGTGTTCTTCGGACTTTTTGATCTTATGAAGCAGGTTGACCTTCATGCAGGTCTTGATGGTATAGATTCTATGACCGGTGGATTCATAAGTGACCTTATTTTCAGCTATATAATCTCAATGATAGCAACAGTTGCTATCGGCGTATCAATGCTCAAAAAAGACAGATAAAACCAACAAGCTGCAGACGTTGAGAAACACACGCAGACAAGGAAACCGCCCCGACAGGCGTACA
>OLPR01002188.1_pt1 | contig 14788 bp, 9 predicted proteins | sample 1672761 | NCBI WGS metagenome assembly OLPR01 (sample SAMEA3136721, study PRJEB25190) | human gut metagenome | biome: human gut; feature: human-associated habitat; material: faeces | place: Austria | collected 2013 | reverse complement strand
AGCCACCTCGCGGGCCACACTCTCAACAGCCTCGTCCACGCGAGCCTGAACGCCCTCGCGCACGCGAGTCTTACCGCCACGCTTGGGACGGCTCGGACGCTCGCCGTCGCCGCGACGCTCGTCGCGACCGCGGTTGGAACGACCAGCCACATCGCCGTAATCGTCGCCGTTGCGCTTGCCGTCGCGACGCGCCTGCTCAAGCTTCTTCTTGCTCTTGGACTTGCCGCGCTTGGTCTTCTTCTTCACCTTAAAGGCCGCAGGGTCGCGCTCGGGGTCAACCGCGGGCGGGTTGGGACCCACATGCAGGTCGCCGGCCTCGTAGATGTCGGCGGTCTTGTCCATGAGCTTCTCGATCTCGTAGAACTCATCGACGTCCTGCTCGGTCACAAACGTGATGGCCCAACCTAGCTCGCCGGCACGGCCCGTACGGCCAATACGGTGGATGTAGTCGGTCGGCTCGGCCGGCACGTCAAAGTTCACGACGTAGCGCACGTCGCTAATGTCGATACCGCGGGCGAGCACGTCAGTCGCCACCAGCACGTCAACGGTGCCGTCGCGGAAGGCCGAAAGTGCGCGCTCGCGCTGGGCCTGGCTGCGGTTGCCGTGGATCGCGGCGGCCTTGATGCCCTTGCGCTCCAGACGACGGCAGCAGCTGTCGGCGCGGTGCTTGGTGCGCATAAAGACGATAGTGCGCTCCGGGCCCTCCTTTTTGAGGAACTCGGGCAGCAGGTTGTTCTTGGCCTCGATGGACACCGGGAACACAAACTGGTCGACGGTGTCGGCGGTCGACGTGGCGGGCGCGATCTCCACGCGTGCCGGGTCGCTCACCAGGTCGGTGATCTCGCCCACGGCCTCTTCGTCGAGCGTGGCCGAGAACAGCAGCGTCTGGCGCTCGGCCGGCGTCTCGCGTACAATGCGGCGAACGGCGGGCAAAAAGCCCATGTCGAGCATGCGGTCGGCCTCGTCGAGCACCAGCACCTTGACCTCGTCCAGATGGCAGGCACCCTGCTCGATCAGATCGACCAGACGGCCCGGCGTTGCGACCAGGATGTCGCAGCCGTACTTGAGGGCAGCGGTTTGCGGCTTGTAGCTCACGCCGCCCACGACGGTCACGGCAACGTGGCCCGTGACGTCGGCGATCTTGCTCGCGACCTCGTCGATCTGCTGGGCAAGCTCGCGCGTGGGGGTGATGACGAGCATCACGGGGCCGCGGCCGTTGCCCTCGGGCTTTTTAGTACCGCGACGACGGTTGCGGCCGCCGCGCTCGCGCACGGGTTTGGGAGGAGCGATGTGCTCCAAATTGTTCATGGTCGGGAGCAAAAAGGCGGCTGTCTTGCCGGTACCGGTCTGGGCGGCGGCAAGCAGGTCACGGCCCTCGAGCACCACGGGGATGGAGCCGGCCTGAACGGGCGTGGGCGCCGTGTAGCCCAGGTTCTCGATAGCACGGAGCATCTCGTCGGAGAGGCCCAGCTCGTCAAAGCCAGGCAGGCTCTCGGTAGCGGACTCGACGGCCTGGGCAGCATTGGCCTCATCGGCGGCATCGAAGGCAGCCTGGGTCATGGCCTCGCGGGCCTCGTCCAGGATCTCGGCGTCGGTGACGTCGGATACAGAATTACGCATATGTTGTTGTTCCTTATCTGCACGCGCAATGGGCACGGCATGCGGCCGCGCGGGCGTGCTTGGTAGTGCGCTAATACATACAAAAACAGGTGCGCACAGAGAGGACGTTGCTCAGCACGCTGGCGATCGCTTTGGCAGCCCTATCACGCGCCGTCCAGACGCAGCAGCTCTAAGCGATGGAGCAGATTCGCCGCGGGTTAGTATACCCGTGCTTCGCATGCCCCCACGTAAACCACAGATGACGAGGCGGACGGGCGAGCCTGGGCCGATCGTCTCAATCTGTAACAGTTACGAGACAAAACCGGGTCTACACGTTACAGATCGAGACATTCAGTCAGCCTCCTTGGCTAACATCTCAATCTGTAACAACTAGACCCCGTATCCCCCGCCAGATGTTACAGATCGAGACAAACGTACCGAACACCAAACCCGACAGGCAACAAAAAGGACCGGACGTCCAGCCATCACAACTGGAACGTCCGACCCCGTCAAACGTCAACTAGGGAAGCTGAACGAACAGGTCGCAGCCTCTACTCTGCGTCCGGGTCCTTAAAGTTCTTGGGATCCAAGACCATGCAGGTGTAGGTAATGTCGTGGTCATCGTCGGGGATGGGCTCAAACCCGTTCTTACCAAAGAAGTCGATGAGCAGATGTGCGAGCTTAATCGGATCCGCATCAGGATCGTCAAAGAGATATTCGCTCAGATCCAGGAATGCAGGCTGCTGGTGGCCCTCGCTCTCCCAGTATCTCAACAGGGCGTCGTGCACCAGGCGCGCGCCATAGCCGTTACCGCGGTAGTCGGGGTCAACATACACATGGCTCAAAAACGTCCCCAGGTACTTGTTGAGCGGGTGCTCCGTAACGGCATCCGGCAGGTCGGGGTCATCTGAACCGCCCGTTACGCAAAAACCGACCAGCTCATCATCGGCAAAGACGCCCCAGAGGTAACAGTTCTCTTCGTCCTCGTCCTCAACGCAGTCCGCGTACGCGTCATAGACCTCGTAGCCCGACTGCTCGTCCAGATCGACCATATCGTCGACGTCGTCGGGACCCAAAGCCCTTACTTCAACTTCAGCCATTGTCCTGTCCTTTCTCTCGCTTTCAGGACAACCCGAGCATACGCCGCTGTCCAGATAACCTGTTGCGCAACATCGGAAACTGCGTCAATACCGCCGTTAACGGCGACGACGCCTCAGGGCAATGCAGGCAACGACAATCGCCAGCAGCACCAAGCCCTGGAAATTGATGCGGCTAATAGCGAAGCCCGAAGGAACAATAAAACTGTCGTAGAACATGTCGAGCAGGCCGATAAACACCAAAAACGCGATGAAGATCCAGAACACGCGACTCCTTAAAATGGGAGTAAACATGTCGAGTACCGAGCCACCCGAAGAAGAACCCTGATAGCCTATTAAATCAAACGGCTCATCCTTTTCCACCTCGTCGACATCGCTCGAAGCGCCTGAAGACTCGGACTCCAAATCTCGACGATCCGTCCAATACCCGGGCACATGGTCGCGCTCACCAAGGTACTCACCGTTTTTGACCACCGGCTCAAACAACATGGCACTCGAAAGATCCTCGAGCTCCTCGCGAATCAACTGGTCGGTGCGAGCGTCATGAGGCTCCTCGAGCTCGCACTCAAGCTCGTACATATGCTCCATGACCCGCTCGTAATCTTCTTCGGACATATCGTCATCGTAATAGGAGTTCCTGCTCATCGTTCATCCCTCGTTCAAGAACCGAATCCCTTTTGGACAGCTCAAGTGTAGAAATCCATACCGAGCAGACGTTGCGCAACATTGCCGGGAACGAGACGGATCCGCTCTCAAAACGCCTCGGGACAAACCGTTCCGCATTGCAATTTGCGCACTCGCGGATGTTGCGCAACGTTCTCGCCCATCGGGGCGGTAGCGTTCGAGTTAGCAAAGCCACGAGCCCTAAACCCGGGATCGTGGGCTTCCACCGCATACGAAAGAAGGAACGATGGACGAGATTTTTGAGCATCTGCTTCAAGATACCGACCGAGGGATCTCGATCAACCAGATTGTCAATCGCATCGTGTTTCCCAACCACGATATCTGCATGCAGGTCAAAGCTGCCCTGGAACGAGACTATGGCGAGTTCTGCTTTGCTGCCGTGATCCCCGATTACGAGGACTTCCAGCACATGGATCCGACCGACGCCACCAATGCCGCCCTGGAAGCCTGCGGGTCCGACGGCGAAGAGGTCACCAACGTCGTCTGGGGCTACAACTCGCTCCAGTACGAATACAACCGCATCCCCTCGCTGGAGGTTGCCAAGACTATCTCCAAGATGATCGGCGTTCCCGTCTACTACGAGTACACCGATGCTGATGAGATCGCCGCCGGCGCCGTGATCGCCGATGCGCAGGGCGATAGCGTCTCGTTTGCAAACGTGGTCGACAAGAGCTGCTGGGTGTATTTCCCGGAGGGGTTCGACGGCGCCACCGACACCCTGTTCCGCTGCGGCATGGGAACCATGTCCATGCCCGACGGAAGCCAAAAGTACTTTGAGGACACCACCGACCCCATCATGCGTTCGTATGCGCAGCGCGGAAACGTGTCCCTGTACTTCGACTTTCTCAAGGACCAGTTTGGCGCCCAAGAGGAGCCCCAAGCAGAGTCCAATGCCCAGGCAGAGTCCGATGCCCAGGCATCGGGCAACGTCTACATGTCCCAGGCCATGGGCGCGATGACGTTTCGCATCGTCTTTCCCAATCATGACTGCTGCGAGTATATCCGCAATGATCTCGAAAAGTGCTTTGGCGGGTTCTCGCTCCAGGCGATTTGCGGCACACCCGACGGTACGTTTGACTCACCCGATGAAGTCCTGTCCACCATGGCAGGCCACGGAATCCCCGATGATGCAACCGATGTCGAATGGGGCTATAACTCCGTGCGTTATCGCGTGGCGCACTCCGTGCCCAACGCCATCGTTCTCGAGGCGCTAGCCCAGCACTACAAAATTCCGCTGTACGTCGAGTATTTCGATGAGCTTAAACGCGCGACCGGCGCTGCCATTACGATCCCCGACATAGCGAACCCGACCGCATTCGTCCCTGGCACACTCGGCTGCAAAGAGCAGATGTACTTTGACCGTGGCAGCGAAAACGAAGGCTACGTTGCACTTCGATGCGGCTATTGCCAGGCGGTCTCCGATGATGGCAAAACGCGCATCTCCTTTGTCGACGACCCTTCGCAGTCGGTCATGGCGGAAATGGCAGAAGAAGCATCGGTCGGAGTCTACGTTAGGCTGCTTAAAAAATTCGATCTTGAGCAAGTTCTCCCCGCTGGATATCAGAAACCGGTTTCTCGTCCCGTCGCAAGTTCCAAAAAGAACACCTCGACCTCCTCGGCAGAAAAATCGAAAATCAGCCTGTGGATGAACCCCATTGCAGAGAAGCATGTCTGGAACTCCCTCGATGCCTACGGCCAAAAGCAGGGCAAGCAAAATGACATGAACATGTTCTTTTTGGAGCCGCTCTATCGCGGCGGCGATCAGATCCGAGACCCATTTGGATTTGCCACAGGCCGCAAACCTTTGCCGGCTTATGCAAGCCACCAGGCGCACCGCAAGGTTATCGACGCCGCCCTTACTACCGGCATAGAAGTCGGCGCGCTTGTCGCGAGGCTTCTCGGCCAAGACCTGTTGACATCCGAAGAGCTCAACGCGCTGCACCGCGACATCGAACTCAAGGCCCAAGGCATAAGCGCCATCGCCACCGGAAGAGGTGCCGCACTCGAGAGCCGCTGCGACTCGGTTTGCTACCTTATTGCAAAGCTCCGGAGCCATGACGGCGACAATAGCCAGCGCTTTATGATGTGGATGGCGGACACCGACCAAGCCGTACGCGTAAAGTTCTACGGCGAGGCGCCGGCAATCGGCGCGCCCTTTACGTGCCGCTTTAGCGTAGTGGAAAATGACGTCATTACGTACTGGATGCCCGTCGAGGGCGAGAAGGGCTTCTCTCGCTATAAGCAGATTCCCGAGGGAGGACGCATCGACGTCTCCGCGGCAAAGAGCGACTCTGCCGCCATGAGCGCCCTGCGCAAGGCCAACGCGATGTTCCTTAAGGCGTGCGGACTCAAGCAGACCGCACCGTCCAAAACGCGCATGACCCCGGAGCAGTCGCAACGATTTAGCGAGCTGCGAGAGAAACTGGGTCGTAAAACGGGTTATGCCCTTACGGTGCTCTTCTCGCGCTGCGTACTCTGCAGCGCCGAAGCCGACCGATTCCTCGAGCTCATGGAGCACGCCGCTGCCGCGCACGATCGCGGAGAGATGATCGACGTCGACGATACCGAGGTCGTAGAGCACAAGGCCGTTTACATGGTTGGCCCGATCTCTACCGAGGATGGTACTTGTCAGCTCTACAACCCCAACACCGTCAACTTTGAGGACTTTAGCTTCCAGCCCAACCTGCTCGAAGACTTCCACACCGACCTGCCCCGTACCGGCAGCTTTATCAACATTGCAACGAGCGTCGTTGAGTCGGACGTCATCGCCGCCTGGGCGGGCTACAACCCGGGCAACGCCCAGCGCTCGGCGCGCTACTAGAGAGCGATTGGCACGGCCAAGCCATGTATCTGTTGCGCGGCATCGGCCCTGGACGTCGAACCGCGCCGTCCACGATGTTGCGCAACAGAATGCAGCGCAGGCGGCCTAGTATGCGAAGTAACAGGCGCGTGCAGGTCAGATGCATCGAATCTGGCCTGCACGCGCAACACAAATCATCGCAGGGAGCACACCATGGCGCGTGACACATCAAACGATCCGGTTGTTAACTTGCCGCTCGATTACAAGTTCGACGGCAACGGCAACATCATCCAGAAAGTCTTTTTTGGCGTAAATGCGGTATTCTGCCCCGTCTGGTACTGGTGGTACTTCAAAAGCAATCGTGATCCCAACTTTTGGGTCGGTGACAGCGACATGGACGGCTATGATCCCGAGGAATGCGCTACCGAGTTCCTGCACCGCATGGATAACTTTACGCCCGAGGAGAGCTGCAACCTCTTTGAAGTCGCAAAGTATTGCGACCGCATGACGGGTGTTACCGTCTTTGACGTCGTAAACGGGCGAAATGTAAACGAACGACACCTGGATGACTACTACACCGGCTACGACCTTGGCATCGAAGATAATGACGAGGACGAAGAAGACGACACAGACATCGAGATGGAGTTTGACGCGCAACCTGTTAGCCCCCAGCCGATGCGCGTATGCGACGAGGGCCCCTGCCAGTTTATGCTGCCGCCCGTTTTAAGCTGCGGAACGGACGACGGTTCTGGCTACGAGGTAGAGATTCCCCTGCGCGCCAAAACGACCAAGAGCGGTACTCCGCAGGAGCGACTATCGTTCTATATCCCCGCCGACGTCGCCGTACAGTGGTTCCGCGAGGTCACGGGCGAGCCGCAGGCCGACTACCAGCTGTTCCAAACCGTTTGGATGGGTCAGGCCAATCGGCTTGAGAATCCGCACTTTGTCGACCACCTGTTTTCCTATGCGTTTTGGCAGGAGCGACTACTGCGCATCCTGCACTACACGTACAAGCGGGGCAAAGTGCAGAGTGTGCGCATCGTTGCCGACTACGAAGGCGACGCCGCCGAGTTTATTGACAAGTACTACCCGGAGGCCGAGGTCATCGGTCATCAGGGCAATGAGAACGCCTTTGAAACGGGAGCCGCCTATCTGGTGGACCTCACGCTGGACTACAAATACAAGGGCGACAAGCTTGTCGAGAAAAAGACGTTCTCGGTCCTTGGAAGCTTTGGACGCGAATGGTATCGACTCTTTAGCGGCAATCCCAACGCCACCGTTGATGATTTCTATGCGTGGTGCGAACAAACCGACACCTACGAGTCCCTACGTCAGGCAGCCGAAACCGCCGGCGCAATCGTTCAGTACACCACCTACGGGCTAAAGGACGGCAAGCTCACCAGCAAGCGTACCGAAGATCTCCAAGGCCGCACCAATGTCGAGATTAACGAGGCGGCCGAGCTGAGAGACCGCATGTTTACGTAGGCGGCAATGGGCCCAGTTCACGTTATCCGTTCATCTCTATGCTCACAGGAGGTACCTACTTTGATTTCTCCAATCTGTTGGTTCGCGGCATTCCTCGTCGCTCTCGTCGCGCTCTGCTATTCCATACACTTGGAACGGCACAACTATCAGCACAAACTCTTTGGCTTCGAGATCAATTCCAACCGTCGCATCGTCGCCTTTGGAATTCTTGCTCTTGGCGCTTTTTGCCTATTTGCCCCCGTTACCTGGGCGCAGTGCTTTTCTTCGGATCTTGGCGAGGGCTGGGAGCCGGGAGCCTTCAACTTTATTAGCTGGGTCATCACCAATTTCTTTGCCGTGGGATGGACAACGACCATCCAGACCGGCCTCACCGATGTGACGTCAACCGTCTATAGCGCTATTCCCCTTGGCGGCAGCATTGCCGGCCAGGTGTTCAATCTGCTCTATTCGCTGCTCACACTTGCATACATCATCGCCCTTCCCGTTGAAATTGGCCTATTTGCCTTCAACGCTGTTGCCACACGTCTCTCGGGCAGCGTTATCAAGCGTCATCTCAAATATGCCGACCATGCAATTATCTTTGAGAGCGTCGACGCCAACACCGAGTTGCTCGCGCGTGATATCGTTAACAACATCAAGGGCGGAACACTCAATAACGCGAATGGCAACGGCGACATCGCCCTCATCTTTTGTCTAGGCAGCGACGAGGACAGCGAGCGTCAGCGTGTACTGCGCAATCTGTGCCAGGGCTATGTGCGCTATGTGTTCACCGACTCCGAAGCAGCCAATGTGCTCACAACGATTACATCGCTGCGCGATGCAGTTAAGCATCTGCCCGCAGTCGATGTCGTCGCGACGAGCGAAGAAACCGAACACAATGTCAGCGCGACGATCGACATGCTCGAAGCGACGCACAAGGATCCTCAGGCCGGCTGCGCGCCCAAGATTACGCTCCATTGCACCCACAAGAACCCCGATGATGCCCAGATCTTCGATGCCATCAAAGTCGACAATGAGTCGACTTGTCTTCACTTGCTCTCACGCGTACAAGACGAAATATACGATGTACTTGAAGAGGCTCCACTCTACAGCGTGCTCGAGCCCATCGATATCTCCATCGACCCAAATCCCAAGCCTCAGAATCTCACCGTTCTCGTTTTCGGCGCAGGCGATTTCGGCATGCAGGCAACACGCACTTCCTTCTGGATGGGCCGCATGCCGGGCGTTCGTCTGAACATTGTTGTTGTCGACCCCAACGCCCGAACGATACTAGAACGCGAAGCAGCCCGCTACCCCGAGATGTTTGGCGAAAGCTGCAACGGCATGCCGACAATTCGCTTTGTAGAAGCTGAGGCGCCCTCGGTTACAACCGATCGCCTTATTGCAGGCGACACCGTCACTACGCTGCACTACGACGCTCAAAACAAATGCGTATCGTCCAAGGCCGACAGCGCACTAATTACCGATGACGCTCGTCTTTACGCTTTCGTAACCATGGGAGATTGTGGACAAAACCTCTCCTATTCGCTCATGCTCCAACGTCAGATCTTCAATCGCTTTATCGACCAGGGCTCACCGGACTACACCAAACAGCAACCCGTCATCTGTCCCCATATCGAGAGCGAAGAAATCCTAGGCGCCCTTAAAAGCCTCGATAAGACTCAGACGACTGGCAAAGACGCCGCCAATATCATGCATCCGTTTGGTGCCCGCAAGGCGTTCTACACCTACGGCAACATCATCAATGACAAGCGCGAGCGCCTGGCCGTGCAGCTCAATGCGGCATACGACCTTTGCTTTAATGGCTCCATTGAGAATGATTTTGACGCAACGCTCGCCGTTGAGAAGGCAGTCAATAGTTACAACGGCAAAGAATCCAACAAGAGCAGCAGCCGAGCTTCGGCAGCACATATCCCCTACCGCTTCTGGGCGCTTGGCTTTAGCGACGCCGACGTGGAGCAGGGATCCTTCGAGCATGCCTGGAGGGAGAAGCTGCAGGGCAAGGTCAAGCCGGCTTCGAATAACGACAACATTGCCAATGCGATATTAAGCTCCGTCGTTCCCGACGCAGCCACCAAAGCCGAGTTCGATGCCAGCTAGCAGAAGAACCGCGAGGAATTCGCCCTTATCTGTCGTTTAGGAGACATGGAGCACGATCGTTGGCTTGCCTATTGCCGGGCAACGGGCATGACCGAACTGGGACACGGCACCATCGAACAGGAACGCGAGCAGCGTATGCGTGCAGCAGCCGTCGATGCGTTCCTGAGCGGCAAGGCCAACAAGAGTGGGGCCGAAGGCGTTCGCAAGTCCGACATCCTCATGCGTCACGCCTACATGACACCCAACAACGACGTACTCGGCGCCCGCGGGTTCCTGCTAGGAAAAGACGTCTACGCCTACGATCGAATCATCGTCGCCCTCTCAGCCCGCATCGCCAAGGGCAGTATTGTCAAATAATCGTTCAACCCCTAAATCACATTTGGAAGGAAAGCTATGCCCGATAAAATCGCAATTCACAATGACAAAAAACCAATCAACGTCTTCATCAGCTACAAACGTGACGACAACCTCTACAACCATCTCGTTCGAATTGTGAAAAAGACTTTTTCCTTGCTTAATTCAGACAAAAAGTACTTTCCCGAAACGAACTTTTATGCCAAAGAATTTCTGGACATCGACTCCATCGATTACGGCGAGAAGTGGATGGACAAAGTCGAAAGCGCCATCACGGATTCAGACATGTTCTTAGCTTTCGTAACTCCTAACTACATTAATAGTGAGCTTTGCCGTCATGAATATCATTTCTTTAGCATTAAACCCAACAATAGGGGCTTATGTATCCCGGTCTTTTGGAACAGTCAGGATAAGGCCGAAAAGGAACTCCTGCATACAGGAGACGCAAGCTCTTATAACAACGACCCAGACGAAGCTCCAAGCAAAATCTGGCATAACATTCTCGAGTACAATGGCCTAGAAGGTATTTTGCCCAGATTGGTAGATACGTTATCAAAGGCAAGCGATAGCGACTACACTTATGTCGAGACATGCATAGCAACCTGGCTCGCAGACAAAATCTTCAATGCCTCCAAACCCATCCTCAGTGGCAAAATTAACATGATGGACGATGAAAACGAATATGAGGCAGCAGCAGATATCGCCGAAGAGGAAACAGCAGTACTCAGCGAAATCGATGGCCTTACACTTAAAGCGCACTCCAAAGGCGTCACAGCAACTTGCGTTTATTCCGAGGGCATCGGCTATACCCTCAAAGCGGGAAGTGAGATTAGCCCCGATATCACTGCAACTTGCCCCGCATCAGTTCCCAAACGTCGAGCCCAAGAGCAAAATTTCATCGACGAAAACAATGTGCTGACAAAAGATCTTGTTTTCAGCAGCCCCTCAGCTGCCTCGGCATTTGTATTTGGCCGCAGTAGCAATGGCAAATATGATTGGAAAAACAAGAACGGCATACGTCTTGGAGAGCTGCTTAAGAATCAGTCCAGCAAATAATGAATACGCCAAAAAGGGGGCTCGATTCAAAACCGAGCCCCTTTTTTATTCATGTGAACTACTTTCGTGCAGTATAGATGACATATCCCTCATGATAGAAGAAACCGACATCTAGAAAACGTTCCTCAATTTCATCGTATGCCTCTTCAAACCAATCAGCATCTTGTTGATACTCATCGTTATCGGGATTGTTCTTGGCGCGAAGCCTTAAATCTCCCCCGAGCCATCCAAAAGAAGCCGACAGCAAAGCCGAACGCTGATCCTGGTCCATCCCCACAGTTGAAATGCCACTGCCCTCGAATGAAATGTCCTTGAACCCGGCCCTCGTTAGTTTTTCAAGCAGCTGTCTTCCGCTAAAACGGAAGCCAGTCGTCGTAATCTCCCCACAAAGCCTGTTCAGCCGCGCAAAGTAGCCTTCATCATCCGGATAGGCGATATTAAATCCATCGTCGATATCCCGAATGAAGATATAGCCTCCGCGATTCATGTGCTTACGCACAACACGAAGCAGCTTAAACGGGTTTTTTAAATGGAGAAGCACCATTGACAGGATTACGAGGTCAAATCCTTTCTTCCCCGCCTGTGCAAGACGGCTTTCAAGGTAATCGGAAAACGAAGCAGCTTCACAATCGGCTTCTTCGAACAAATAACGAGAGTCGTCGGCATACGCTTCCGAAGCCATGCGAATCGCATTGGGATTTACATCAATACCCAACGCAAACTCAAGCGAATCACACGAAGCCAAGCGATCAACAAGCTGGAAACCATCATTCGTACCGAGATCGAGAACGCTATGGCATTCTATATCATTGAATATCTTCTGGAAGACAGGGGCGTCATAGCTGCGAAGCATCTCTTGCTGGACATGAAGCCACTTTGCTTCTTGATCGCTTTCGTCACCGTACAGTTCATAATATTTATTTGCCGTTCGTGCGGTTTGGACCACATTGCCGGAATCGTCAAAACGATCAGGCAAGACACCCTTTAGATACTCAAACAGTTGCGAGACAGCTTGCTCGTTAACGCCCGAAGTCCAATCAAGCTGCTGATAGCGCAGCAAATGCCGGTCCAGACTCGGCTCAATCTCGTTATCACAACGAATGGGAAGGAGCTCGAGATCGCCCTTGCGGTTCAGAACGATAGCATTTTCGATTTCATCATCAACCTCATCAGACAATGACGCCGCCCTGTTCAGCAGCAAGATAAAGACGCGACAGCTGTCCAGCGCCTCATAAATCTGCTTTCTCCATTTTCCAATCGTTATATTGTTCTTAGCATACCAACATTTTAAGCCATGCCCTTCAAGCACCTCAGCCAGCTTGCGCACAAGCTCGGAAGAAGTCGAAGTCTCGTAGCTAAAAAAGACATCGTATTCTTTACTGGTCATATCTTCCATTTGAGCCACCTCCACAGGCATAACCCATCGTCGCCCATTGTGCTGAATGCCACCTCGAACCATGGCGGCGCGCATCTATCGTATTCGTCACTGCTCCTCTAGCGTCCAGCCTTTCTGAGCGCAGAGGTCACGCAGGGTAGCCACTAGGTCGGCATTGGTATTGCTGTCGACCACGATCTTGTCGATGTGATCAGCGGCAATGTTGAGCTTGGGGAACGAGTGGCTGCAACCCGACAGGTTGAGCTCACCGACGTTGCAGGTAATCTCGAGTGCGCCAAGAATGTCATCATTCGAAAGATCAATCTTCTCGACGTCGCCCTGAAGGCCTTGGTCAACGGTAAAGAACATCAGGTTCTTAAGACCCGAGGCGTTGATGGAACTGACAGCACCCTTAAGGCCCTCGATCTTAAAGGAATTAAGCTTGGGACAGACGCTCAGGTCGAGGTCCTGGGTCGTCATGTCGCCAAACTTGAGCACCTCGAGTGCCTCGAGCTCGCTAAAGTCTGCACTCTTGGCGCTCAGGGTATTGATGCCGAGCGTGTCGAGCTTGTCCAGCTTGCTAATGGGCGTGAAGTCCGTCACCTCGTCACTCACGACCAGCTCTGTGATGCGCTGGGTCTCCTTGGCGGTCAGCTGGCCATCGTCATCGTTATCGTAGTCGGCAAGCAGCCCGTGCAGGGTATCATCCGTGATCGCATCAACATCGACGAGACCTTTTTCTTTCTTGGTCTCGGAGCCAGAGGCGTCAGTTGAGCTCGACTCTTTAGAGGCGCTCGACGAGGCTTCTCCGGCGCCTTGCACGTCACCGACGCCGCCAATCACGGCAAAGGCAGCAACCGCGCCTATGACCACAACCGCCGCAAGCACTACCAGGGCGCGAACGCCGCCCAAGCGAGAAACGGCTTCATTTGCACGTTCAGCCGCCTGTCCATTCGGCTGCCTGGCAGGGCGAGGGATCCGACTTGTCGAACGCCCCGGCGTCTGCTGCGCCTGCCCAGCAGACTGTTCGGTTGCCTGCCCGTTCGGACGCATATTCACCCGCACATCCGGCGTCTCGGCAGCCGGCTCATTAGCCCCGCCCGTAGGCTGCTCGGTCACACGCTGAACCCGTTCGTTATCCCGCCAAGACGTGTCGGGCTTAAAATTCGCCATATCGCTTCTCCTCACTTGAGCGCATCGCTACTGCTGCTCCATGGTGTAGCCGTAGTCACTGCTCATTTTTTGCAAATACTCGACCAGGCTGCTGCTCGTGTCGCTGTCGTACAAGATCTTGCCAACACAATTGGGTGTAAAAGTGAAATGGAAGGCATCTTCCCTGCCTGCCCCGCACAGATTGAGTGTATCGACTCTGCAACCGATCTTCAGGACCTTGATGTTCACATCACCCGACAGGTCAAGCGTCCCAATACTGCCATCAAGGCCTTCGATCTGGACGTTCGTCAACGAGGACATGTTTTTGGCATTCAAGGTATCGACGGGGCTCTCGAGCCTGTTTATGGTAACGCGCTGTAGCTGAGGAAAACGTGTGAGATCAACCTGAGGCACCGAGCAGTCGCCAATGGACAGATGAGTGATATTGCTAATGGAGCTTATGTCGTAGCTTTCGCTGTCGTAGTCGCCGATGCCAAACGTCGTGATGTTGTGGAAGTTGGCCAACAGCGGAAGCGAATCAAACGACTCGACGTCGATTGAGCTAGCTTCATCCGCAGTCTCTTGCGAAATATTGCCGTCCTCATCTGCATCGAGCGCTAAGTCCGAGCGCAGTGCCTCGTCCGTAATCTCATCGAGTGTGAGCACTGTGGCCTTTTTCGCTTCTTCCTGGTGGCGCTCTTCTTTTTCCTTTTTACGCTGAGCGCGCGCTGCCTCGTCTTCTTGCTGCTGTTTGGCCTCGGCACGCTGCTCGGTCTGCCGATTGGTGTCGGAAATGCCGCTTGTGATGGACGTCACCGCCACAATGGCAATGATTACCACCACGGCAAGGACAACCACTACGCGCGGACCGCCCATGCGGTTCACGATATCGTTGATATCCGATCCGTTGGACCCGGCGCCCCTACGGCCAGACCCGTTCTGATTAATTGCCATCCGTGTTTCCCTTTCCGCCGCCTACAGGCGGTCCTTGTCGAAGTAGTCCGCGTCGCGCCAGTCGCCGCGCCAGCGGTAGGCGTGGGCGTTCTCGCGCGACCAGTCGCTCAGGTGGCGCAGGATGAAGCGGCT
>OLPR01002187.1_pt1 | contig 14797 bp, 10 predicted proteins | sample 1672761 | NCBI WGS metagenome assembly OLPR01 (sample SAMEA3136721, study PRJEB25190) | human gut metagenome | biome: human gut; feature: human-associated habitat; material: faeces | place: Austria | collected 2013 | reverse complement strand
TCGTGGTGGCCTTCCACCTGCTGGAAACCTACTCCAAAGGCCCTGCCTACCAGGTGCTCAACCACGGCTATCTGGCCGTCGACTTCTTCTTCGTGCTCTCGGGCTTCGTGATCGGCTACGCCTACGACGACCGCTGGAACCGCATGTCGCTCAAGGGCTTCTTCAAGCGCCGCCTGGTGCGTCTGCATCCGATGGTCATCATGGGGTCTCTCATCGGCGCGCTGTTCTTCTACTTCGGGTCCGCGGCCTTCCCGATGATCGCCGGCGTACAGTGGTGGGAGGTGCTGCTGATCTGCCTGCTGGGCTGTACGATGCTGCCCGCGCTGCCGTCGTGGGACATCCGCGGCTGGGGCGAGACCAGCCCGTTGAACGGACCCGCATGGTCGCTGCTCTACGAATACATCGCCAATATCCTCTATGCCCTCGTCATCCGGCGCTTCCCGAAATTCGTGCTGGGGCTGTTCGTGGCCGGGGCCGCGGTGCTGACGCTGGACCTCACGCTGAATCTCGACCTGTTCGGCCGGCCGGGAATCCCGACGCTCCGCTCGGCACGGGCATTTTCGTGAATGTCGCGATTTTCCTGCTTGCCGTCGGTCTGGCCTGGGCCTGCCTGAAACTCTACGACCTGCCCGTCCGCGAGTGGCTCAAGCGGCATTGGCTGATGAAGTAGGTTGCGGTTCGTTCCGCCATACGGGAAGGTCCCCTCGTTCTGGAGGGGACCTTCCTGTTTTGCGGCGAATGGCTTCCGCCCAACGCGCAGAGATGCCGGGAGAGGCGTGAACGAGAAACAGCCGCCCCCGAAGGGCGGCTGTTTCTGTAAGGCCGTGATTTCGCCTCTACTTGCCGAAAGCGGCTTTGATCTTCTCGGTGGCCTTCTTCAGCAGCGCCTCGGGGCAGCAGAGCGTGATGCGGATGTAGCGCTTGCCCTCCGAACCGAAGATACCGCCGGGGGTCAGGAAGACGTCGCACTTCTCCATCACCTCGTCCGAGAAGGCGAAGCTGTCGCCCTCGTAATCCTCCGGAAGCTCGGCCCAGACAAAGAGGCCGGCCTGGTGCGGACGGTAGGTGCATCCCAGCGCATCGAGCAGTGCGTAGGCCTGCTTCTCGCGGCCGTAGTAGATGTCGTTGAGCTGCTTGTACCAGTCGGCACCGAGCGACAGCGCCGTGTCGGCAGCGGCCTGAATCGGATAGAACATGCCCGAGTCCATGTTGCTCTTGAAGGTCAGAATCGAGTCAATCCACTCCTTGCGGCCCAGGATGACGCCCACGCGCCAGCCGGCCATCGAATGGCCCTTCGAGAGCGAGTTCATCTCGAGCGCCACTTCACGTGCACCGTCTACCGACATGATGCTCATCGGCTTGTCGCTGTTGCGGATGAAGCTGTAGGGGTTGTCGTGTACAATCAGGATGTTGTGCTTGGCACCGAACTCGATGATTTTCTCGAAGAGCTCGCGCGTCGGCGTCTGGCCCGTCGGCATGTTGGGATAGTTGACCAGCATCATCTTGACGCCGTCGAGACCGGCACGTTCGATGGCCCCGAAATCGGGATAGAAGTTGGTCTGCTTGTTGAGCGCATAGGGAAGCATCTCACCGCCCGAAAGGCGTACGGCGGCCGAATAGGTGGGATAGCCCGGGTTGGGGACCAGCACCTTGTCGCCCGGATTGAGGAACGTCATGCAGATGTGCATGATACCCTCCTTCGAACCGATGAGGGGCAGAATCTCGGAGTTGTAGTCGAACTCCACGCCGTACCACTTCTTGTACCAGTCGGCAAAAGCCTTGCGCAGAATGGGTTCGCCCTTGTAAGACATGTATTTGTGTACGTCGGGACGCTGAGCCTCCTTGGCCAGACGGTCGATGACCGACTGATGGGGCGGCAGGTCGGGGCTGCCCATTGCGAGTTTGACAATCTGGCGGCCGGTGGCTGCCTCGATGTCGGCAATTTCGCGCAGACGACGCGAAAAATAGTACTCTCCAATCCCGTCCAGACGGTGTGAACGTTCGATGTTTACTGCTTTTGCCATTGTTGATAGAGATGATGTTTGATTTGTCGGGGCAAAGTTACTACAAAAAAGTGAAATGCGGAAAGATATAGTGATAGAATTGAGTTACAAGGGTTTTGGTTGAAGTGGCGATAATCCGTGAAGCCATTACAATCCCTGCCGAAGCCAAATCCTGACGCCGCTACGTTACTTGTTCGTAACCATGCCCGAAAATGCGACAAACGGGTACGAATAGCGAAACAAGGCTCTAAGGAATAGTGAGTTATCCATAACTCATGCGAAAAATCAGGTTACGGAAAAAGATTGCGCCGTTCCTCCCCGTTTTGCGTACCAACACCGGACTCTTCACCAACTAATTTTGAAACCCAAAAATTAAGGACAATGAAGAGTACATTTTCAGTAATCTACTACCTCAAGCGTCAGGTAGTGAAAAAGGACGGGACAGTTCCCGTCATGGGACGCATCACGGTGGACGGCAGCCAGACACAGTTCAGCTGCAAACTGACTGTCGATCCGAAACTGTGGGACACCAAAGGTGGACGTGTCACGGGCAGAAGCACGGCGGCACTCGAAACGAACCGTATGCTTGACAAGATGCGGGTACGCATCAACAGGCATTATCAGGAAATCATGGAGCGTGACAACTTCGTCACGGCGGAGAAGGTGAAGAACGCCTTTCTCGGACTGGAACACCGCTACCACACGCTGATGCAGGTGTTCCAGCAACACAACGAGGACTATGCCAAGCAGGTGGAAGCAGGCATGAAAGCCAAAGGCACGCTTTTGAAGTACAAGACCGTTTACAAGCACCTGCAAGAGTTTCTCAACATCCGTTACCACGTGAAGGACATCGCGTTGAAAGAGCTTACCCCCGCTTTCATTTCCGACTTCGAGATGTTTCTGCGCACGGACAAACACTGCTGCACCAATACCGTGTGGCTGTATGTATGCCCACTTCGGACGATGGTGTTTATCGCCATCAACAACGAATGGCTCACACGCGACCCGTTCAGGGAGTATGAAATCAAGAAGGAGGAAACGACACGCAGTTTCCTGACCAAAGACGAAATCCGCCTGCTGATGGAAGGTAAACTGAAGAACGCCAAACAGGAACTATACCGCGACCTCTACCTGTTCTGCGCCTTCACGGGCTTGTCATTCGCCGATATGCGCAATTTGACGGAAGAGAACATCCGCACCTACTTCGATGAACACGAGTGGATAAACATCAACCGCCAGAAGACGGGCGTGGTGTCTAACATCCGCCTGCTTGACATTGCGAAACAAATCATCGACAAATACCGCGGGCTGTGCGAAAACGGCAGGATTTTCCCTGTTCCCCACTACAACACGTGCCTTGCCGGAATCCGTGCCGTCGCCAAACGTTGCGGCATCACCAAGCATATCACGTGGCATCAGAGCCGCCATACGGCAGCCACGACGGTGTTCCTCTCCAACGGTGTACCCATCGAAACAGTCAGTTCCATGCTGGGACACAAGAGTATAAAGACAACGCAGATATACGCGAAGATAACCAAAGAGAAGCTCAACCAAGACATGGAGAACCTTGCCGCAAGATTGAACCAAATAGAGGAATTTGCAGGATGTACCATCTAAAACAGAGACGCCATGAAACGTGACATAATCATTATAGAGGACAAGACGGTCAGCGTAACCGGTAACGAGGTATGGATGACCGCCGGGGAAATCGCCGAAGAGTTCCATGCCACCGTCCCGGCAGTGAACGCCGCCATCAGAGCCGTCCGCAAGTCGGACGTGCTGAACGACTACGAGGTGTGCCGCTACATGCAGCTTGAAAACGGGCTGCACGCGGACGTGTACGCCCTTGAAATCATCATCCCGGTCGCTTTCAGGGTGAATACCTACAACACCCACCTGTTCCGCACATGGCTGGTGGGAAAGGCACTCTCACAAGAGAAACGGCAGACATACGTGATGTTCATACAGAACGGAAAAGCCGGGTATTGCTGATTGCACATACCCCATAAGACAAGTAAACGGGTAGCACCACAAAAGGTGTCACCCGTTTACTTTTTCATGAAACCGCCTCACTCCAGCGGCTTGCGGTAGTTCGCTTCCAGTACCCCGCGCAGCCCCGTTTCCGGGTAAAGCACCTTCCCTCCCAAAAGTATGAAGGGCAACACGCGGTTGTTGCGGTATTCCTGCAAGGTGCGCCGGCTCACACGGAGCAGTTCCGACACCTCGCCGTCCGTCAGGTAACGTTCCCCGTCCAGCGGAGGACGGTAGCTTTCCAGAAATGCGGACAGCCATTTCGAGCCTTTGCGCATATCCTGCACCACAGAGGCTATCGGCTCGTCTTCCATCGTAAAAACATCGTTGTTCTCGTTCATCATAACTTCGGATTCAGTGGGTGAATAAATCAAATCATCTGCCGTGCGGATAGAGCGTGCCGACAAGCGGTATCAGCCGCTTCACCTCCTCTGGCTTGTAATAGAACCTGCGGTTTATCTGCGAGTAGCCGATAAGCCGCCTGTCACGCAGCGTCTGCAACGTGCGCGGGCTTATTCTCAACTGCCCGCAGACCTCCTCGCCCGTGAGCCATCTTTCCATGCGCCCCGTGTCGCTTTTGCGCCTCAGGGCGGCGACCTTCTCCGAGAGTGCGCCGAATGCCGCCACCATCATCTCGAAAGTCTTTTTCTCGATAGATACTATTTCCATATTCATGTCATTTAGAGTTTGCCGCAAAGGTAACGAAACGGCATACAAGACGTATCGTTTTCCGCTGAAAGGCTGCCTGTTGCGCCGTTTGACCGGGTTACGGAGCCATCTTCCGCAAAAATCTTACGTGAGTCACGTAGTGAGTTGTTAAAGCCCCTTTTGTTTATTGCCGAATTTTGTCGCAGAAACAAAAAGAAAGGACTGAACATGAAAGTGATAACAATGGAAAGTTCCGCCTACAAGGAGATGATGGCGCAGATTGCGAACATCGCAGGGTACATCCGCGAGGCAAGGGACGAGAAGAAACGGAAGCGGGAAACCGAAGACAAGCTGCTTGACACGGCACAGGCGGCGAAGATGCTCAACGTGAGCAAGCGCACCATGCAGCGTATGCGCACCGACCACCGTATCGAGTATGTGGTGGTACGCGGAAGCTGCCGCTACCGCCTTTCCGAGATACTGCGGCTATTGGAGGACAACACAGTAAGGAACGAGGAAGGGACAATAGACACCCTGTTCCACAACCACACGCTGCGCACGGGCGGCAAACCAAAAGGAAGGAGGACATAGGTCATGGAACTGCTCACACGAAACAACTTCGAGGGCTGGATGCAGAAGCTGATGGAACGGCTCGACCGTCAGGACGAACTGCTGCTGGCGATGAAGGCTGAGGGGAAACAGCCCACTATCACGGAAAGCATCCGCCTTTTCGACAATCAGGATTTGTGCATGTTGCTCCAGATAAGCAAACGCACCCTCCAACGCTACCGCAGCGTAGGCGCATTGCCCTACAAGACGCTGGGCAAGAAGACCTATTACAGCGAGGAGGACGTGCTGACATTCCTTTCCAACCATATCAAGGACTTCAAAAAGGAAGATATAGCCTTCTACAAGGCTCGTATCCATAATTTCTTTCATAAATAACCCATTAAAACATTTTTCAGATGGCAAAGAAAAAAGACGAAAAGGACGTGCTGGTAGTCCGTGACGAGAAGACAGGCGAGATCAGCGTGGTAGCCGGGCTGAACGCGGACGGCACACCCAAGCGCACCCCCGCAAAAGCGGAGAACGCGCAGAGTTTCCTGCAATTCGACCGACATGGCGACGTGCTGGACAACTTCTTCAAGAACTTCTTCCGGCAGTGCAAGGAACCCAGCCGCTTCGGTTTCTACCGCATTGCGGCAGACCAAGCTGAAAATCTCTTAGAGGTGATGAAGCAACTGCTGAAAGACCCCGAAGCGAACAAGGAGCTGCTCGCCCCTCACAAGGTGGACACCTCCGACTATGAGAAGAAGGTGCAGGAAGAGATGGCAGCACAACAGACAGAGAAACAAGAACCTCAAAAACAGGAGAACATGGAACAACGGAAAGAACAGCAACAGGACAAATCCGAACAGATGCAGGGCAAACGTGGCTACCAGCCCATCGACGAGAGTAAAATCAACTGGCAGGAGCTGGAGGACAGATGGGGCGTAAAGCGGGACAACCTTGAAAAGTCCGGCGACCTTACGAAGATGCTCAACTATGGCAAGTCCGACTTGGTAAAGGTCAAACCGACCTTCGGCGGCGAATCATTCGAGCTGGACGCCCGCCTCTCCTTCAAGAAGGACGGTGAGGGAAACATCAGCCTCGTGCCGCACTTCATCCGCAAGGAGCAGAAGCTGGATGAGTACAAGGAACACAAATTCTCCGACAATGACCGGAAGAACCTCCGCGAAACGGGCAATCTCGGTAGGGTCGTGGACATTGTGGACAGGGAAACGGGCGAGATCATCCCCTCCTACATCAGCATCGACCGCAAGACGAATGAAATCACGGACATTCCGGCAAGCAGGGTGCGCATCCCGGAGCGCATCGGCAAGACGGAAATCACCACGCAGGAGCGGGACATGCTCCGCGCCGGACTGCCCGTACGCGACAAGCTCATCGAGCGCAACGACGGCAGAAAGTTCGTCACCACCCTGCAAGTGAACGTGGAGCAGCGCGGCGTGGAGTTCGTGCCGGGAACCGGCAAGTCGCCCCGTACCGCACAGACACAGGAAACCAAAGGCGACACATCGAAAAGTCAGGCGCAGGGCGGGGAAAATGCCGCACAGACCAAGAAGGAGCAACGCCGCAACACGTGGACGAACGAGGACGGCAGCATCCGCCCCATCAGCAAATGGAGCGGCGTGAGCTTCACCGACCAGCAGAAAGCCGACTATGTGGCGGGTAAAGCCGTGAAGCTGGAGAACGTGACCGACAAGCAGGGCTTCCATGCCACGATGTATATCAAGTTCAACCCGGAGAAGGGACGCCCGTACCGCTACGACACGAACCCTGACAATGCACAGCAGGTTGCTCCGTCCAACGAGAGCCGCACGCAGGTGGCGGTGAACAACGATGGCAAGACCAACGAGGCTACAAAGAATCTGAGAGAGCCGTTGCAGAAAGGTCAGACCAACCCGAAGGACGCCCGCCAGCAACAGCAGCAGGAGAAGCCGCAGAAGAAAACGGGCAAGGGCATGAAAATGTAATCCCGTGTCCGCCACTGAATCCAAAATAAAATCCAAAGTATCAACAAAAAAGAAGAAGACATGAAGACAATCATTGCAGAAAAGCCCTCCGTGGCACGTGAAATCGCCCGCATCGTGGGCGCGACAAAGAGAGAGGAAGGATATTTCGAGGGAGGCGGTTATGCCGTGACATGGGCATTCGGACACCTCGTTCAGCTTGCCATGCCCGACGGCTACGGCGTGCGCGGATTTGTCCGTGACAACCTCCCGATTATTCCCGACACATTCACGCTCGTCCCCCGTCAGGTCAGGACGGAGAAAGGTTACAAGCCCGACAGCGGCGTGGTGTCGCAGATAAAAGTCATCAAAAGACTGTTCGACACAAGCGAACATATCATCGTGGCGACCGATGCCGGACGCGAGGGAGAGCTTATCTTCCGCTACCTCTACCACTATACGGGTTGCACCACTCCTTTCGTGCGCCTGTGGATCAGCTCTCTCACCGACAAAGCTATCCGCGAGGGACTGCGGAAACTCGAAGACGGCAGCAAATACGACAACCTCTACCTCGCCGCCAAAGCGCGGAGCGAATCCGACTGGCTCGTGGGCATCAACGGCACGCAGGCTCTCTCCATCGCCGCCGGACACGGCACTTACTCCGTCGGGCGGGTGCAGACACCCACGTTGGCGATGGTGTGCGCACGCTACTGGGAAAACCGCCGCTTCACGGTGGAACCTTTCTGGCAACTCCATATTGCCGCTGACGGAGGCGATGGTGATACCGTGAAATTCTCTTCCACCGGGAAATGGAAGGAGATGGAGCCTGCCACAGTCTTATATAATAAGGTAAAGGAAACAGGCACAGCCACCGTCACGAAAGCGGAACGCAAGGAGAAGATAGAGGAAACTCCGCTCCTGTACGACCTGACCACGCTCCAGAAGGAAGCCAACGCCAAGCATGGCTTCACGGCGGAACAGACGCTTGAAATCGCCCAGAAGCTCTACGAGAAGAAGCTCATCACCTATCCGAGAACCGGAAGCCGCTATATTCCCGAAGACGTGTTCGCGGAAATCCCCAAGCTGCTTGCCTTCATCGGCAGCCTGCCCGAATGGAAGGGCAAGTTGCAGCCGAAAGCCGTGCCGACACGCCGCAGCCTGGACGGCGGCAAGGTGACAGACCACCATGCCCTGCTCGTCACGGGCGAGAAGCCGCTGTTCCTCTCCAAAGAGGACAGCACCATTTATCAGATGGTTGCCGGGCGCATGATTGAGGCTTTCTCCGAGAAATGCGTCAAGGACACCGCCACCGTCACGGCGGAATGTGCCGGAGTGGAGTTCACGGTGAAAGGCAGCATCATCAGGCAAGCCGGATGGCGTGCCGTCTATGGCGGGGAGGACAAGGAAGAAACCGCCATCCCCGATTGGCGGGAAGGCGACACGCTGACGCTGAAAGGCTGCTCCATCACGGAGGGCAAGACCAAACCCAAACCGCTGCATACCGAAGCGACACTGTTGTCGGCAATGGAAACGGCGGGCAAGGACATAGAGGACGACGCATTGCGTCAGGCGTTGAAGGACTGCGGCATCGGCACGCCCGCCACCCGTGCGGCGATTATCGAAACGCTCTTCAAACGCGGCTACATGGAACGCTGCAAGAAATCGCTTGTGCCGACAGAAAAAGGGCTTGCCCTCTACTCGGTCGTGAAGACGATGCGCATCGCCGACGTAGCCATGACGGGCGAATGGGAGAAGAATCTGGCACGCATCGAGCGCGGGGAACTGCCCGCTGACACCTTCCGCAGGGAGATAGAGGCGTACACACGTGAAATCACCTCCGAACTGCTCTCGTGCGACAAACTGTTCTCCCGCAGGGATTCCGGCTGCAAGTGTCCCAAGTGCGGGACGGGCAGCATGCAGTTCTACGGCAAGGTGGTACGCTGCGACAACGCGGAGTGCGGGCTGCCCGTGTTCCGCCTGAAGGCGAACCGCACCCTTTCCGACGACGAGATCAAAGAGCTGCTCACCGACGGGCATACGAAGCTGCTCAAAGGCTTCAAAAGCAAACAGGGCAAGAGCTTTGATGCCATAGTCGCCTTTGACGGGGACTATAACACGACTTTCGTGTTCCCCGAAAGGAAAACGAGCAGGAAATTTTCAGGACGGAAGAAATAGTATTACCTTTGCCACTGGTTCAGAGTAATGAATTGTTCTTCGATACCGGATTACACTCATACTTTGGATTTAGTGGTGGCACTCGGAGGGATACCGAGTGCCTTTTTCTTCCTTTTTCCAACCGATTATCCCGTTAATTATCAATCCGCTAAATCCAAAGTAATGAACAACAAGAAGAAAAACGAGGGTCAGACCGACTTTTCCTATTACGGTCTGTACCTGCTGGACTACCTCACCACGAACAAGTTTGAACAGGCAGCCGATGAAGCCTTCATCCGAGAAAGAACCGACCGTGCCGCCGAAGCGTATGAACGGGCAAGGCTCGAAGGCTATCCTGTCGACGGGGCGCAGGAACTGGCGATGAAGGTGCTGACGGAGGGCCTTCGCTACTCCAGGCACGCCATCCTGCGCGAAGTCGTGGAGAACGAATTTGCGGGTGAAGTGCCGGAAGAAAAATGTGAAGCCTTTACCCAGAAGCTGCTGCCGCTTGTCGGAAACGTATTCTCCATCTATGACCTCTCGGACGACAATTTCGCCCTGTCGCCCGAATATGACCTGCTCTACACGGAGCTGACGGGAGCCGTCATCCTCTATATCGAAGAGTATGGCGTTTAACCGCAAACAGAGGCTGAGGGACAACATCGAGGCGATACGGACGGCATTCCTCCTTGACAGGGAACAGCGCACACCCACCGCACGCGAACGGCTCTTGTTAGAACGTTATTGCGGTTTCGGGGGACTGAAGAACATACTCAACCCTGCAAGGGAACTGACGGATGCCGTCCACTGGGCGAAGTCCGACCTCGAACTGTTTGCCCCTACCGTGGAACTGCACAGGTTGCTGCGGGAGAACACAAAAGACGAGACGGAGTACAAACGGTATATGGATGCCATGAAGCAGTCCGTGCTGACCGCCTTCTATACCCCGCCGGAGATAACCGGGACCATCGCGGACGTGCTGCATGAACACGGCATCCGTCCCGACCGGGTGCTGGAGCCGTCGGCAGGTGTCGGTGCATTCGTGGACTCCGTGCTGGAGAACAGACCGGACGCGGACATCATGGCTTTTGAGAAAGACCTGATGACGGGCAAGATACTGAAGCACCTGCATCCCGGACAGAAAGTAAGGGTACAGGGCTTCGAGAAGATAGAAAAGCCGTTCATGAACCATTTTGATGTGGCTGTCTCCAATATACCGTTTGGCGATGTGGCGGTGTTCGACCCGGAATTTTCGGGCAGCAAGGATCCTGCAAGGCGCTCGGTGGCACGGACGATACACAATTACTTTTTCTTGAAAAGCCTTGACGCGGTGCGTGAAGGCGGAATCGTGGCGTTCATCACCTCGCAGGGGGTACTGGATGCCCCGACCAACGCGCCCATACGCGAGTATATGATGAACCATGCCAATCTGGTGGGCGTAGCCCGCCTGCCGAACAACCTCTTTACGGATAACGCGGGAACGGAGGTGGGCAGCGACCTGATTATCCTGCAAAAGAACAGCGGAAAGAATGGTGAACTGTATTACAACGAAAAACTCTTCGTGCAGACCGAACAGACCCCTATCGGCACTTCCGTAAATGGGTATGTATGGAGCATCGGCTCGCTTTCACACACGGATTTGATCAGAAGTACCGACCCGTACGGGAAACCAGCCTATAAACTCCTGCACTGTGGGGACATCGCACAACTGGCGGAAGACTTGCGGGAGCATCTGAAAATAGAACTGCAACAACTTGACAGGAAACTGTATGAGAAACACAGCCTGCATCCGACAAAGGAGGAAAGCACGGCTGCGGAAGTGCAACCTGCTCCGAAAACAGAAAAGGTATCACCTTCTGTAATAGCCCCCGTTTCTGTAATTGAGCCTGTCAAGGGAGTGGAGAAGCCGCAGGCACAGCCCATAGAGGAAAAGCCGGAGATTGAGCCGCGCCAACCCAATCATTCGTCAGCCGTGCAGCTTACCCTGCTCGACCTTTGGGGTATGCCCATAGAGGAACCGTTAAAAAAGAAAAAGGCAGCGAAAAAGGAAAGCAAGCCGAAGCCTATGCCGTCCACGCCTAAACCGCAGGTCAAAGTTACTCCACCCGTTGAAGCCGCCAAGCCGGTAAACGGTAATAAGGAAGAAAAGCCGGAAAATGCCGAAAAGCCAAACGACCCGGACGACATTTACGCCACTCTGGATTGGGAAACCAATCCTCCCATCAACGGCTTCTATGAGACAATGATGAGCCTGACAGCGGAACGGCGCAAGACCCTACGGCTTGAGGCAGAACGGCACAGGCAGGAACAACTGAAAAAGATGGGTATCAAAGACACGTTGAACCCTGCTTTTGCGCCTTCTTCGGACAATATGGATAAAAAGCCGGAACAAACGGAAGAAATAAAGCAACCTGAAACACTGGCAGAAGTTGTGCCTACTTCCGAAACGGTTGCCACTTCCCTGTTCCCGGAACTTGAAACGGAAAAGCCGAAGGAGAAAGTCATGGACCTTTCTCCCCGTCCGTTCAACGGCCTGCTGGAGCCACACCACCGTGACGGCTCGATGGTGCTGGATGCTTCACGCAATCTCGGTTACCTGAAAGACCTCACGCCTTACGGTGCGACCTTCCAACCGCTCGACCTCCGTGGCTATCAAAAAGAGAAAGCGATGCTGTATATATCGCTCCGTGACGCTTACGAACGTCTGTATAGCCACGAGACGGAGAACCATACGGAACACAAACCGCAGCGCGGGTATCTCAACACCTACTACGATGAGTTTGTCATGCGTTACGGTAACCTCAACGCCAGACAGAACGTGAAACTGGTGATGATGGATGCCGGAGGGCGCGACATCCTTTCGCTGGAACGTGCGGAGGACGGCAGGTTCGTCAAGGCGGACATTTTCGAGCGTCCCGTTTCCTTCTCGGTAGAGAGCCATGCCAACGTAAGCTCTCCCGAAGAGGCACTCTCCGCATCGCTCAACAAGTTCGGCACGGTCAATCTCGGCTATATGCGGGAGATAACCGACACCACGGAAGAGGAACTGCTTGGTGCCCTCAAGGGGCGCATCTTCTACAACCCGCTCGTAACCGGTTACGAAATCAAAGACCGCTTCATCGCGGGGAACGTGATAGAGAAGGCGGAACGCATAGAGGGCTGGATGGAGGACAATCCCGAAAGTGAGCGGATGCCGGAGGTGAAACAGGCGTGGGAGGCATTGAAGGAGGCCGAACCGCAGCGCATCGCCTTTGAAGACCTCGACTTCAATTTCGGGGAACGCTGGATTCCCACGGGTGTGTATGCCGCCTACATGAGCCACCTTTTCGACACGGACGTGAAAATAGCCTACTCCGCAAGCATGGACGAGTTTTCCGTGGCGTGCGGCTACCGCACCATGAAGATCACGGACGAGTTTTTAGTAAAGGGCTATTACCGGAACTATGACGGTATGCACCTGTTGAAGCACGCCCTGCACAACACCTGCCCCGACATGATGAAAAGTATCGGCAAGGACGAGAACGGCAACGACATCAAGGTACGCGACAGCGAGGGCATACAGCTCGCCAACGCGAAGATAGACGAAATCCGTAACGGGTTCTCCGAATGGTTGGAAGAACAGTCGCCGCAGTTCAAGGAACGGCTCACGACGATGTATAACCGCAAGTTCAACTGTTTCGTGCGCCCGAAGTATGACGGCTCGCACCAGACTTTTCCCGACCTCAACCTGAAAGGGCTGGCAAGCCGGGGAATCAAGAGCGTTTACCCGTCGCAGAAGGATTGCGTCTGGATGCTGAAACAGAACGGCGGCGGGATCTGCGACCACGAGGTGGGAACCGGCAAGACGCTGATAATGTGCATAGCGGCACATGAGATGAAGCGTCTGAACTTGGCGCACAAGCCGATGATTATCGGGCTGAAAGCGAATGTGGCGGAGATTGCCGCCACCTATCAGGCGGCCTATCCTAACGCCCGCATCCTCTACGCTTCTGAAAAGGACTTTTCGACCGCCAACCGTGTGCGTTTCTTCAACAACATCAAGAACAACGACTATGATTGCGTCATCATGTCGCACGACCAGTTCGGCAAGATACCGCAGTCGCCGGAGTTGCAGCAGCGCATCCTGCAGGCGGAGCTTGACACGGTGGAGGAAAATCTCGAAGTCTTGCGACAGCAGGGCAAGAACGTGTCGCGGGCGATGCTGAAAGGGCTGGAGAAGCGCAAGCACAACCTTGTGGCGAAGCTGGAGAAGGTGGAACACGCCATCAAGTCCCGCACGGATGATGTGGTGGACTTCAAGCAGATGGGCATCGACCACATCTTCATTGACGAGAGTCACCAGTTCAAGAACTTGACTTTCAACACCCGTCATGACCGTGTGGCGGGATTGGGAAACTCGGAAGGAAGCCAGAAGGCCCTGAATATGCTCTTTGCCATCCGTACCATACAGGAACGCACGGGCAAGGACTTGGGGGCTACGTTCCTTTCGGGCACGACCATTTCCAACAGTCTGACGGAACTGTACCTGCTCTTCAAATACCTGCGCCCCAACGAACTGGAACGGCAGGACATCCGCTGTTTCGATGCTTGGGCTGCCATCTTCGCCAAAAAGACGACCGATTTTGAGTTCAACGTAACGAACAATATCGTTCAGAAGGAGCGTTTTCGCTATTTCATCAAGGTGCCGGAGCTTGCCGCCTTCTACAACGAGATTACCGACTACCGCACGGCGGAGGATGTAGGTGTGGACAGACCAAACAAGAATGAGATACTGCACCACATACCGCCCACACCGGAGCAGGAGGACTTCATACAGAAGCTGATGCAGTTTGCCAAAACCGGCGATGCCACTCTGCTTGGCAGGTTACCCCTGTCGGAAACGGAGGAAAAGGCGAAGATGCTCATCGCCACCGACTACGCGAGAAAGATGGCTCTTGATATGCGCATGATAGACCCGAACTACGAGGACCATCCCGACAACAAGGCAAGCCATTGTGCCAAGATGATTGCAGAGTATTACCACAAGTACGAGGCGCACAAGGGTACGCAGTTCGTATTCTCCGACTTGGGGACATACCAGCCAGGGGAAGGATGGAACGTGTACAGCGAGATAAAACGCAAGTTGGTGGAGGATTACGGCATACCGGCAAGTGAGGTGCGCTTCATTCAGGAGTGTAAGACGGATAAGGCTCGTAAGGCGGTGATAGATGCCATGAACGCCGGGACGGTACGCGTGCTGTTCGGCTCCACAAGTATGCTCGGAACGGGCGTGAATGCGCAGAAAAGATGTGTCGCCATCCATCACCTTGATACACCGTGGCGACCGTCCGACCTGCAACAGCGTGACGGACGGGGTGTTAGAGCCGGGAACGAGATTGCCAAGCATTTTGCCGAGAACAACGTGGATGTCATCATCTACGCGGTGGAAAAGTCGCTGGACAGCTACAA
>OLPR01002183.1_pt1 | contig 14832 bp, 17 predicted proteins | sample 1672761 | NCBI WGS metagenome assembly OLPR01 (sample SAMEA3136721, study PRJEB25190) | human gut metagenome | biome: human gut; feature: human-associated habitat; material: faeces | place: Austria | collected 2013 | reverse complement strand
AACCGTATCATCAATGAAGTTAAGGGTGTAAACCGTGTATTCTATGATTTGACGAGTAAACCACCTGGAACGATTGAGTTCGAATAACGGACATTTGAGCTGCGAAGCCTTATTTTATTGGCTTTGTGGCTCTTTTGTTTTGCTCTGTGATGTTAACGTGATGTTAAGAATGATGTGCCATTACTTTTCCTACTCAAAATGAGCATTATTCTTGTGATGTGCAGCTTCCTGTAAAAGTGCAATCGAAAACAGTTGCAAATCGGAAGTGCAATCCAATATGGTTGCAGATAGAAAAAAGAGCCGCCTCGGTCTGAGACGGCTTTACAGATTCAATTCTTGCGAAACTGGTTCAAGCGGTCTGCCAGCTTCTGATCCTTATCCGGATAAAGATGTGAGTATGTGTCGAGAGTGGTCTTTATAGATTCGTGACCTAGCCGCTCCGCAATCTCCAATGGAGTAAAACCGAGTTCTATCAGCATACTTGCATGAGAGTGCCGCAGGTCATGAACTCTGATCGGCTTCAGACCAACCCTTTCTGATACCCTTTTCATTTCTTTTTCGAGAGCTGTCTTCTGGAAGTAAAATATCCTGTCGCCATTTCCAATACCATAGAGCTTTGAAATGTATTCCTGGATATCGTTATATAAGAAGTCCGGAATGGATATACATCGCTTTGCTTTTGGTGTCTTCGGTTCAAGGAATAACTCCTCACCCTTGATTTTTGCATAATTCTTATTGATATCGATTCGCTTGGATGAAAGAATGTCTGCCGGAGTGAGAGCCAAAAGTTCTCCGGAACGCATACCGGTATAAAACAATATGTCAAATGCAAGCTTCATCGATGATTTATTGATTGCATTTGAAAACTTCTCATATTCAGCCTGCGTCCAGATGTTCATTTCATCTGCACTGCTTTTCCCGATCGCACCAGCTGCAAGGCATGGATTGCTCCGGAGCTTATAGTATTTGACAGCATAATTCATGATAGCAGACATCTGGTTATTGATGGTCTTCAGATACGTCTGAGAATAAGGATTTCCTTTTTCATCCCTGTAATTAATCATGGCATCTTGCCACCGATGAATCACGATTGGAGTAATGTCACCGATCTTCATATCTTTAAAGAATGGCAGCAGTTTCATGTCTATCAGATACTGCTTGTTTTCCAAAGTGGTCAGCTTCAACCGGGAGCTGCAGTCTTGCATGTAATTCTTGATCAGAGCAGAAAACAGGATATCTGGATCCTTGGCTCCCTGCGCCAGAAAGTCACGTTCCCATTCTATAGCCTCTTTTTTGGTAGAAAAACCTCTTTTGCATTTGTGCTGACGCTTGCCAAGCCAATCATCATAGTAGAAGTTGGCGTACCATTTTGTCTTTCCATCTTTGGTAAAATACTTATAAGCCGGCATCTGAATCCTCCATTATTAAACAAATGTGTCAAACAAATGTAATCAACAAATGTTTGACAAAAATGTTGAATATAGATATAATGTACTTAACAAGAGAGCCGTTGGTCAGCGTACACCTGACCGCCGGATAAAACAATAGCTAAAAATAGCGCCTTATCTTACCAGGACGAGGGCGCTATTTTTTATGCATTAAATTGATAACAAGAGTTACAACTGCACAAAGCATAATTACAAAAGTAAATAAATCACCATATGTAACCATCAGCACCAGCCTCCTTTCACAAAAGTGTCCGGCGGCTGACATAACACCCCAACGGTTCCCCAGTTAAATATACTATTCTGTTTTTTCTTCTTCCATCTTCTCCATCATTCCCAAAAAGATACGTTTTCCCTTCTTGGATAACTGACGGTACCGCAGGATGATATCCTGTTCGTCTTCTGAAGCAATGGCACAGCTGTATTCAGAATTACCCACAAGGTAATCCATAGAGGTGTCGAGGGCTTTTGACAGGCTTGCAGTGGCATCTATTCCAGGAACAGTCTTTCCGGCCAGAATGTCACAGCAGGTTTCCTCTGTCAGCGTTGATTTTTTGATCAGGTCCGGAAGGCTCATCTGCAACTGAGCCAAACGGGCTTTTGTTCTTGCTTGCACTGCGGAAACTTCTTTCGGATCCGCAACAGCATATCTTGAAGTAGTCCGGCCAAGAATGTAATCTGCTGGCACACCGAAGCATGTAGCACTGCGATTAACAAATTCTGTTGACGGGAAAGAGTAACCTCTTTCGACATTCGATACTACTTGGCCAGAAAAACCTATTGCTTTTCCAAGTTCGGACTGACGCAGATTAGCCTCAGTCCGCAATTCTTTTATTCGTTCACCAATTGTCATAAGCAACCTCTAAATTAAGCAACAGTAACAATACCTGTATCAGGATCGATATATATCTGAGAAATAACATCGCCACCGAAAAGCAAAGAGGCATCTTTTTCTTCTCCCTCTAAATATTTATGAGTAACGACATACAATTGTCCTGCAACAATAGAAAGACTGTAAGTTTGATCAAGTTCTTTATTGACAATACCATGTATTTCGTCATCGGATTTAAAATAGTCCTTATAGTAGTTCAAGGCATAGCCTACAATGGGAGTAGTAGTTGAAGTTGTTGCAAGCCGCCATCTGCCAGTTTTGTCATTCGGAACACTGGGATAAAAACAAACCTGAAGTTTTTCGCTTAATTCTGCAGATCCATCATTTTCACCGATTTTACGAATAGCTAACATATTCATTGCACCATAAGAGTTATCCGAATTAATATAGTAGCAAGCTTCAACTACATCATCGTTTTTCATAGACGCCAAATAATCAGCGCCGCTAACGCATCCATTTTTTTTCATATCTTCATCATCATAAAAAGTACACCATAATCCATCCAAAACATATTTTTCGTCTCTGGAGTGAAAGTACATATCACAAGTGACATAATCAATAGTCGGCTGGACGTCTACGTTGCGAGCAATTGAAGTAATAATTGCATATTTCCCTGTATAATCTCCTGACTCAATATCTGTGCTCGTGACGGTGGGATATGTCTTTTCCAAGTATTCCCATAGCGCATCTTCATTTGTAAATTTCTGTCCATCTAATTCTAATGAATTTTGCTCCTGTTGCTGAGCTTGAGCGTAAATGAACTGAGCCGGAGATAAAATCAGTGAACAAGCACATAATAGCACAATAACTTTCCTTTTCATGGCCATTCCCCCCTTTTGCTTCGGTACCACTCGAAGCTTATTATTTTGCTTTCTTAAGAGGTTCGGCAGTATCTGTTTCCTGCCGTTTTAAACATTTTATGTACCCCTTCAATTCACCTCGAAATTCCAACTGCGCATCATGCGGAAGTTGGTGAATCAATGCTAACCATTCGGAGTCCTCAGAGAGAATGTCTTGCTTTGAGTTTCTTTCTTTGCCCGTAAGTAAATAGTCGCTAGACACGCCTAAAAATTCACAAATTGGGATTATCATTTTTGCGGGCGGATCAGTCCCTCGGTTCTTCCAGTTGGTCATAGTGCTTGTGTTTATTCCGATAGCCCGACATAAATCAGTGGCCGTCAAAGACTTTTCTTCAAGCAGTGATAAAATACGCTGAGTGATCATACAATTCTCCAAAATCCCAAAATGTGAAAAATACGGTTGACAAATTCACAAATTGGGATTAATATTAAAAATGTAATAAACAAATGTTTAATGCAAAACAAAAAAGAGAGAGTTACATCGATAAATCGGAGAGCAATGCTTTATTGTTTTCTTCAATCATGGCCGCCACAGCAATGATAAGAGCCTCAGCAGATGCTTCCGACATAACAGTGTTTCCGGCAGGAACGCCGTTTCTTAATAATTCAGATAGAATCCGGCGGTTTTCGTCACCATAACGTTTAAGCCCAATTTTTCTGAGATTATCAATCCAATTATCCATGATAACTCCTTTCTGATTATTTTAATGCAATCGCAAACAAATGTAAACAACAAATGTAATAAACATTTGTTGAAAACGGAGGTGATATTTTGAAGCGAAAACTGTCGCCATGGTGCAAAGAAGTAAAGAAAACCCTAATTGACAGAGATATGTCTGTCACGGAATTATGCGGTGAAGTTGGGATGTGCAGGAACTATGTGACAACCACCATAAATGGAAGAATGTATGCACCTGCACTTGCTGAAAAAATCAGCAAGGCTCTGGATATCGATACAGAGTACACAATTTAATTACCATAACTTGATTATACAGCTTATAGAAGGAGAGAAAAATGTCGAAATTTGCTACGAAAGCAGCGGCTAATATGTTTTGCCAGGCACGATATGAGGCGGCAAAGTCAAATGAGCGTCTGAGCAGCAGAGAAGGTGCTGCGGAAGAAATAGGAATTGATCGTACAAGGTTAGCCAGAATCGAGCTTGGGAGCACGATACCATATCAGGAGGAAGTTCTTCTGATGGCTGATTGCTATAAGGCACCGGAATTGAAAGGAAATTATTGCCGGGAGATGTGCCCGCTTGGAAAGAACATGCCGAAGATCGAGAATACAGGACTGGATAGAATCAGCCTGAGAATGCTTTCTTCTTTAAAGAAGATAAACGAGGCAAAGGAATCACTTCTTGATATTACGGCAGACGGAATTATCTCAGAAGAGGAAAAACCGGAACTGAAAAAAATCATTCAGACATTAGACGAAGTAAATGAGACCACGCAGAATCTGAAAAATTGGATTGAGAGAAATCTGGAATGAGGTGCTTGGTATGGAAAATGCAAACGGTGTAATCAAAAAGCTTACATCTGCGGAACGTTCTTACTATACAGCCGCTGAGGTCAGAGAAATGATGGGTGTGAGCAGGGATACGGCATATCGCATGATACGTTCCCTTAGATCAGACCTGATAGCCGATGGACAGCTTGCTAAGGGATATCCGTCAGGGAAAATCCCCAAAAAGGCATTTAACAAATTATACATGATTGAATGAAGGGAGTGGATACGATGGCTTTTTATAGAATCTGCCCGGATTGCGGAGCGTATCTGGATCCGGGAGAACGGTGCAATTGCCATGAAGAACGCCTGATCGAAATGGAAAGAAAAGAAAAAGCAACTGCATTTGTCGAAAAAATGGTGAAAGAAGAAAGAAATGGCCAGCTTCGACTGGCAGTATAGGAGGGAAAGATGCTGACAGCAAAAGATCTTGAAAAATATCATCAGGCCGCAGAGCGGATCCTGAATGCTATGGATAACAGCCCGGTGCCGATAAGCTGGCACGAAATGGACAGAATGGCATTGCAGAGCGTTATCGCAAAGGAATTGATTCTCATTGACAAGGAGGCGAGAAGATGAATGTATGCGAAGTGCCGGATGTGTGCAAAAACATGGAATATAAGCTTGTTACAGAAGATTCCAAAACAAGGGTATATCTGTCCCTGGTGCGAGAATTCAATAAGGCAGAGTATGAGAAATACTATCGTGCCAAAAAGAAAGCAAAAATGAAAAAACGAATTATTCTTGCTGCAAAAGTCATGAAATATGTAGTTCCGGTTCTGGTGAGTACAGTGCTTTATAATGCACTGTCCCAGAGACTTTATATCGAAAGAGGAAGCCACGAAATTGGTTCAGAGGCATTTCTGGTCGGAATGATCGGACTTGGCATCTTCTGTTTCCTTAGCTGGCTCGTAGGAGGTGATGAATATTAAAAAGGCCTTGGATAATAAGGGGAAAGCGGAGTGTAGACGGCACCCACGATCCTATCCAAGACCAGTCAGAACTTTAAAAACAGGTTTGAGACCCATTGTTTTTAAGTCAACGTCATTTTATCACAAAAATAGGAGGTTATCAAGTAGATGAAAGAGGTTTTAGGAAGCTTGCCGGAAGTTATAACGGCATACAAAAATTATAACCTGCTGGTGCCGACAGCAACGGATGTGCAACTTAATCCATTCTACAAATTCCATGTAGAAGAGGTTCCTGTTGATCTGGGCGAAAACAGCGGAGACATTTTCAAGGTTGGCTCAGTTAAGACTGGGAGGCAGGATGAGAGAGGAAAGGATATCTGGGAAGATGTGTTTTCCTTATCTAAGCCATTGCTCAACAAAATGGCTATGGCGGCCGGTATCCAGTTCAATCCAAAGGAAACATATGGTGAGCGTATCGACCGGGTTACATACCGGGCACAGGCTCAGGGAGCTATGCGCAAGGCTGACGGAACAGCCAGAACAGAAACTGACCAGAAGGTGATCTGCCTGGAAGATGAAGAAGAGAAGTACCGCATTGAGTTTGCTGACAAAGCCACAAAAGGCATTACTGATGAAAAACAGGCACAGGCAGCTGCGGAAATCTTTTCTGGACAATGGGTGGAATCCAAGAATAAATGGGGGAAGAAATGTCAGGCCTTTGTGGTTGCGAAAGAAGATAGAGACAGATACATTGATCGCTCCGTCATGGTAAACATGGCACTGCTGAAAAAGACCTGGGCTGAAAAAGCTATGACCGGTGCGAAGCTTCGTGTTATAAGAGCTCTGCTTGGTGTAAAAGGCACATACACAAAGGCGGAATTGCAGAAGAATTTCGCTATCCCAACAGTTATATTTTCACCTGATTTCTCGGATCCACAGGTCAGACAGGCAATGCTGACGCAGGGTATGAACTCTGTGAACAATATGTTTGGTACACCACAGATAGCAGTTAAGAGCGTGGATTTCGAATCTGAAAGCACAGTATTTACTCAGGACGATCTGGATAATCCGGCATATGCTTCGGATACAGAAAGCGAAGATGATTATCCACCAATGCAGGAGCCGGATATTGCTCCCGAACCGGAGCCAGAACCAGAGCCGGATAGATCGGCAGATTTCCAGTGTTCCAGATGCGGTGAGGTCATAAATGAAAGAGTTTACGAATATTCAATCAATAAATTCGGAGAGCCACTTTGCATTAAATGCCAGAGAGGAGGCGGGCGCAGATGAAAATAATAAAGGTATCAACAGAATTGGAAATGTCAGTACATGAATTTCCATCCGGTACCATCCGGGAACATAACAAAGCTCTGTGTGAACTTATCGGAAACGGCTGTGACCTTGTAGAACATGTAATGCCAAAGAGATTATACACAGAACTGAAAATGCCATCCAGCCCTGTTAAAGAACCAGGGAAGTGTGTGAGTATGCTGATCGATGAAGAGGGAAGACTGAAGCCGAACAAAGCAAATCTGATCGGAAGTTATCTTTACGAGTTTGATAAACATGGATGCCCCATTGTTGGAAATATTCTCTTTATCGGAGAACAGATGGGAGATGATGGCGTTGAATTCTGCGGAATTAGCGAGGAGAACTTTTCGCTTTTAGAAACGGAATTAAAGAACATGATCACAGCAATGAAGGCAACAGTAAAGGAGATGAGCAAATGAAAATACTTCATACTGCTGACTGGCATATTGGCCAGTTTAAAGGACCTGTAGTGGACGGAGTAAATCTCCGTTCGCAGGATACAGTAAAATGTTTGGAATATATGGTACAGGTAGCTATAGAAGAGAAACCGGATATCGTTTGTGTATCAGGAGATATCTTTCATCAGGAACAGGTTGGCCCCGTGAGGTATTCAGACGAAATGATTACGGCAACGAACATCATTACATCATTAGCACATTTTTCGAAGTATGTGATCGTGATGCGAGGCACTCCAAATCACGATGGAGCTGCTCAGTTTAGAGTTCTTGAACGGATGCTGCTTAATATTAGAAATGTAGATGTTGTTACAGAACCAGGAGTAATAAAGACTCCATGGGCAGACATTGCCTGCCTGCCGGGATTTGACAAACAGGAGTTCAGAGCAAAATTCCCTGGTTTATCTGCAGACGAAGAAAATCTTGCATGGACGAAATATATTTCAGATATGGTTTTTGCATTGAGAGCAGAGTGCGAAAAGATACCGATTCTCATGGCACATTATACGGTTCCTGGTTGCAACATGGAATCAGGGCAGACCTCCTTCTTCACAAACTTTGAGCCGGTCATTCCAAGAGAAGCTTTAATGGCCGCAAGATATGAGGCGGTGCTTCTTGGTCATATCCATCGCCCGCAAATCATTGAAGGATTTGACAATGTATTCTATTCCGGAGCGATCAATGCAATGAATTTTAATGATGAAGGACAGGATCGTGGATTCTGGATTCATGAATTTAATGAGAAAGGCACTCTGGTAAAAGGACATAGATACACTACTCCATACAGACAGTTCCACACTATCACCTGGGATCCTGATGAAGTTGGCGACTATATCCGTGAAGGAGCTATGTATCTTCACAGAACAGGCATTTCAGAAGATGTGACGGATAAGATAGTCCGGGTGCGGTATTCCTGCACATCTGAGCAGAAAAAGGCGCTCAACATTCCACTACTGCAAAAGAACCTGTATGAGCTTGGTGCATTCTATGTGGCAGATATTGAAGCAGAAAGCACTATTGACATCACGAACCGCGGGCTTCTCTCGGAGGAAAGCGACCCAAGGTTGAATCTGAAAAAATGGTTGGAGGAAAAGACATTTAAGAATCCAGACAAAATCGTGGAGCTTGCCGAGCCAATCATAGCAGAAGCCATGAAACAGAGCACCACCGCAGAGATTCACGGTGTGTTTAAGCCGGTATCTATTTCGGTAAGAAATTACAGAAACTACAAGGAAGAAAGTTTTGATTTTTCAGACATTTCATTTTGCACGATCAATGGAGTAAACGGTGCAGGAAAGAGCAGCCTTTTCATGGATGCTATTGTGGATTGCCTGTTTGAAGAAACCCGTGAGGGAGACTGTAAGGCGTGGATCCGAGGTACAGAGGATGCAAGAAGCGGTTCCATAGAATTTATTTTCGACATCGGAGAGAAACGATTCCGGGTAGTCCGCACCAGAACAAAATCCGGAAAACCAACTCTGAACTTGTCACAGTATCAGGAAGAAAGTGCTGACTGGATGAATCTGTCCAAGGAAAGAATCGTTGACACACAGGCTGAAATCGAGAAGCTTCTTGGCATGGACAGCATGACATTTCGCAGCTGCGCATTGATCATGCAGGACCAGTATGGATTATTCTTGCAGGCGAAGAAAGATGAACGTATCGCTATCCTTGGAAATCTGCTCGGGCTTGGAATCTATGGAGTTATGGAACTGGATGCCAGAAAGAAGCTTGCGGATGCAAGAAAGGAGCTTGCTTCTAAAAAAGAAGCCGTTCGGATCAAGACTGACTTCATTAAGGCTCAGGGAAATCCAGAGGAAGAACTGGAGACAGTAGAAAAAGATATTCATAAAAAGCAGGAAGAACTTGAAAATCTGGATGAATCCAGAAGAAATCTGATTGAGCGCCAGGAAAAAATATCTGAGGTCGAGAAGGAAAGTGAAAAAACCAGAAGTGATTTGAAAGAATGCTCAGAAGAATACAGTGCAATGGCAAACGATCTGGACCATTCAAAGCAGACACTGACAGCGTGCAATAATCTTTTGGAACTGGCCGATACGATACGGGAAAAAGCAAAACAGCATTCTGAATTATCTTTACAGCTTTCTGAAGTAGAGAAGGACGTTATTAAATATAAAAATGCAAAAAGAATACTGGATAGCTATAACGAAGATATTGACCGCTACCAGAGACTTATTGACAAAACCAAATTCAGAAACAAGCAGATACATTTGCAGATTTCTCAGCTTGCTTTTAATGTCCCAGAGGACTTGGAAGAAAGACTTGATGCACTGGCAAATGAAAGGGAAGAGATTGCGAGCCAGCAGGAAAAAAGATACCTATTCTCTGCGGCTCAAAACGAATTACATGAAATTGCCTCATCCTATTCGCAGAAAATCTCAGGAGCAGTAAATCGACGTGATTATCGGCAGAAAAGGATAGCTGAGATAAGACAGCAGGAAGAATTCATGAAGAATTCTGGTTGCCCGGATATTGAGAGTGCAAGCTGCAGGTTCCTGTCGAAAGCAGTTGAAGATGTCAAAAGCCTTCCGGTTGAACTGGATAATCTGAAAAAATGCGAGGAAGAAATTGAGATACTAACATCTGAACGCAACAAAAAAATAGCCGATACACAGGAAGAAATTCAAAACATAGGATATGATCCTAAACGCCTTGCTATTCTGACCGCATCCGTCACGGAACTCTCCAAATATGAACGCATAAAGAAAGAAGTGGAGCAGAACAAACTCGAAATTGCCCGTTTAGAGGCCGAAAAGGAATCAAACGATAAAAATATAGGGCAGTGTGAGGAAAATCTACTACAGGTCAAATTAAAGGCCTCTGAGATAACGGAAACAGTTAATAAACTATCAGAATCAGTTGATAGACAAGAACAAATCAAACAGCAGATGGCTCACCTGCAGACTTATGTAGAACAGGAAAAAGAGCTCCCTGTTTACGAAGAAAGAAAGCAGCATGTTCTTGAACGGATTGAGAGCATGGAAAAAGAGATGGAAAAACTTATTGATAGAAAGTTCATCCTCTCTTCTCAGCTGACTGGCATGGATACCATGATAGAAAAAATGAAGGAAACATTTTCGACAGATATGGTGGAAGAAACAGACAGGCAGATTCACAGTAACAAGGAATCTCTTGGAGAACTGCAGATCCAGAAGGGGGTACTTCTTGAACGTCTGGAAAATATCGATACCATGCGAGGAGAAATCTCCACGCTGAATAATGGAATTGCAGTAGCTGCCGGCAGAGCGGACTGTTACGAAGCATTAAAGCAGGCATTTTCGCAGGACGGAGTTCCACATCAGATTATCAGGAACATCATTCCTCATATCACAGATACCACGAACAATATTCTTGGCCAGATGACCGGTGGAACGATGGGAGTGGAATTTGTGATGGAGCGCACCGTCAAAGGAAAGGACGGAGACAAGGCAACGCTGGATGTTCTGATCAACGAATATGGCAAGACAACTCTTCCATATGCTTCCAAGAGCGGAGGCGAGAAGGTAAAAGCTTCTCTTGCCGTTATCCTTGCACTGTCCGAGATCAAGGCAACAGCGGCAGGAATACAGCTTGGAATGCTCTTTATTGATGAACCACCATTCCTTGATGATGAGGGCGCACAGGCTTATGTAGATGCCCTTGAGACGATCCGTGATCGGTATTCCGATGTGAAGATTATGGCAATCACTCATGACGATGCCATGAAAGCGAGATTTGGCCAGGCTGTGACAGTAATTAAAACAGATGATGGTTCAAAAGTAATCTACTAAGCGGAGGAACTTATGGCGAAAAGATATTATTGGTTAAAGCTGCCTGATGGTTTTTTCCGTCAGAAGGCTATCAAAAAACTTCGGAAGATTGCCGGAGGAGACACCTACACAATTATTTACCTGAAAATGCTTCTTGTGGCGATGAAACAGGATGGAAGACTTTACTTCGAGGGAGTAGAAGCAACATTCTATGACGAGCTTGCCCTGGACCTGGACGAAGAAGTTGAAAATGTAAGAGTGACGGTTATGTTTTTGATTCAGCAGGACCTCATGCAGCTGATTGACGAAACCGAATATTCACTGTCAGAATGCGCTAAAATGACGGGTTCTGAGAGTACAAGCGCAGCTCGTGTAAGGAAATATAGAAGCAAAGAAGCGTTACAATGTAACACTGATGTAACGGGCTGTAACGAAGTGAAACAAATCTGTAACGGAGAGATAGAGAAAGAGAAAGAGATAGAGTTAGATAAAGAGAAAGATAATAAAAACATTAGCTTGGAGCTTAAAGACTCCAAGCAGAACACGTTCATCTCTCTTCCTCTGGTTACAGGCTCAGGAAATTATGATGTGACATTTGATTATCTCAATTCACTGAGAGAACTGTTTCCGGCACTGGATGTTGAACAGGAGTTTAGATCAATGGCGGCATGGCTTGACAGTCACCCTCGTAATCGTAAGACACCTAGAGGAATCAAGAGATTTATCACTGGTTGGTTAGAACGTTCACAGAATTCAATGCCGGCATCCAGGACGCCGCAAGCACCTGCAGCTACAAAGAACATGTCAACGAATCAGTATATGGAGGCAACGGCCGGCTGGTGCGAAGGGATGGGTGATTGAAGTGACACCTCAAGAGTTTGATTTTATCAGAGCTTCAATCAAAAGTGCCTATCCAACATTTAATGTCATGCCAGACCAATACAGCATCAGAATGTGGTACCGCATGTTGGGGGACCTGGATTACAAACTTTGCGAAACAGCATTGATGGAACTGTTTGCCACTCATACATACCCGCCGCAGATATCTGAGATACGGGAGAAATGCGCAGAATACACAGTTCCACACCTCAAAGACCAGGGAGAAGCCTGGGGAGAAGTGCAGAAAGCCATTAGCCAGTATGGATATTATAGGCAGGAAGAAGCACTGGAAAGCCTGACGCCGATAGTCCGAGAAGCGGTAAAACGGCTTGGCTTCCGGGAGATATGTCTTGATGAGAACCAGGATGCTGTCCGAGCACACTTCTTCAAGATATATTCAAGCCTGATCGAGCGCAAGACGAACGATGCAAAGCTTCCTCCGAGTATTCTGGAAGCGAAAAATGAATATATTGCACAGCTTACCACACACGAAAATGCGGCAATAGAACAACAGCACCGGGACCAGATAGCAGAAGAACCAGAACGTGCGACACCAGAGTATATAGATATGTTGATGCGGGAACACGGATTTAAGAGGTGACAGCATGGAGCAGATAGAGAAAATACAGGGAACGGAGAAAGAGTTCATAAAAGTTTTTCAAGAGCTGTGCTACAGCCGGAGTTCATGGCAGGTATGGGCCGATCTGATGGCGGCAATGGCTTGCACATTGGCGAATTCAGTAGACAGAACATTACCTCGGCATACTGCGAGAGAAAAAGAGTATGCAGAGTGTATTGACCGCCTTGGAGGAGTGGAGAAGCCGGCCAAATGCTTTGCGATTGTGGTTGAGGCACTGGAACGCAATCCAGATCAGGACTTTCTTGGAAAACTGTACATGAGCCTTGAGCTAGGGAACCACTGGAAAGGGCAGTTTTTTACACCATACAATGTCTGTGAATGTATGGCAAGCATAACAATCAATGACAATGTACAGACATTGGAAAAACAGGAATGGATATCTGTCAATGATCCGGCATGTGGAGCAGGAGCAACTCTTGTAGCAGCGGCAAATATATTCCGCAGAAAAAAGATAAATTACCAGACACGGGTTTTGTTCACCGCCAATGACATAGACAGGGTAGTTGCTCAGATGTGTTATATACAGCTTTCGCTTCTTGGGTGCGCAGGCTGGGTGGCTGTTGCAAATACGATATCCAATCCGGTGTGCGGAGATCCACTGATGCCGGTTGAAAAGCCGGGACAGGAATTCTGGTACACACCGTTTTATTTCAGGGGAGAATGGAACTGTAGACGGCAGATTCAGATATTTAAAGAAATGTGCGGTTCATGGATAACTCTGATTGAAGAACGCAACCCTGGGAAGATTACTTTTTATTTTGATTTCGAGAAAGGAGATTACAAATGTCAGAACAGTTAAAACAGGAACTTGAAGCTGGTACTGACCGTTTAGAGGCGGAAACGGTTGCAGACAGTGAAAAAACAATAGGGGAGCAGGAAGAGAAACCGACAGAGGGCAAATTAGAGGCCCAGGAAGACGATGAATCAAAGGAAGAGGATACAGTTCCGATGGGAAAAGCCTCTCTTGCTGATATTGTTTCCGGGATTCCGGCTCCGACAAAAGAAGAAGTTGAAGCGGCAGAAGCTGAAAATGCAAAGCCAGTAAAGCAGAAAGCTAGAGAAAAACTGGAAGCAGAAAAGAAAAAAGCAACTCAGAAGAACTTTGCGGATCCGGTCATTACTTACCTGATGAAAAGATGCGAAGAGGATCAGGGGCTTGCTGAAGATGTGATGCAGGAGGGAAAGACCTGGAACAAGTGCTTTAGTTATATCGTTGAACAGGCCAGGAAGCAGTCGAATGGCAGATCCGCTGCAGTTGAAGACCAGGTTGTATATGAATGGGCAGAGGATTATTACCACAAATATGAAAAACCGGAACCTGTTAAAAAGGGAAAAGGTAAAAAGCCTGTGATAACAAAAAAGCCGGTTACACCAACAAAAAATACCGAAAAAATCACAGATAATGAGAAAAAATCACAGGAAACAAAAGATAAACCTCAGATTTCTGAAAAGCCAGCGAAAAAAGATGCTGCTTCCAAGCAGCGGAAAACTGAAAAAACCAGTACCAAAAACAGCGAACTGTCTGGCCAGATGTCATTGTTTGATCTTCTGTAGGAGGCTGTCGCATGGAAAAGAGAAAATTAGCAAAGATTCCGAGGGAGGAAGCCTCTGATGAAATGGTCAGATTTGCGGAAAGAGCTGCAGGCACACATATCGTAACGACCAAAGATATAGAAAAAGATCTGTTGATGGTAACATTCTATCCAATCAGAAAATTGAAGAGAGGAAAAAAAGATGCTCAGTTAAGAACGTTTTTTTCCAAGAATGATTACATATCACAGGATCTGACTGTTGAAAAAGTGAAATGGCTGACTGCAGCTTTTGATCGGATGGAATGTATTCACCTGTATGAATATCACTGGGATAGAGATAAGGGGAACAGATATACCCCGAACATGTTCTTCTGGACGGATGCAGACATTGATCGTATGCGCAGCTTTTTCAAGGAATGGAGCACAGAAAAAGATGTTAAAGACTGGACAGCGGTGGAGCGTTTTCAGGATATGGTCAGACAAAAACGTCTTGATGAAAAACATGCCAAGGAGACAAATCCTATTGATGCAGTCATGGAAACGGTTAAGGAAATTCCGGAAGAATTTAAAAAGTGGGTGTCTGAAAAGGCAATGTCATTCAGCAGGTATCTGATATATTCACCTAAGTACA
>OLPR01002179.1_pt1 | contig 14851 bp, 15 predicted proteins | sample 1672761 | NCBI WGS metagenome assembly OLPR01 (sample SAMEA3136721, study PRJEB25190) | human gut metagenome | biome: human gut; feature: human-associated habitat; material: faeces | place: Austria | collected 2013 | reverse complement strand
GCACGCTGGTGAAGCCTGCGCCGCCCTGCGTTTCGTCGGCGGCCAGCGCGGACAGCGCCCGCGCGCTTTGCCTTCGTCCCGGATGGCGTCGTCGTCCACCGCGATGCCGATCTCCGACGCCGAAAGCAAAAACAGCTTGTCGGACGTGTACCTGATTCGCTCGTTCTGCGGGCTATACGTTGCCTTGCGCACGGGCACGATAACGGCTCTGTCTTCCGCGTCGAAGCCGTCCAGCACATCGCCCTGCAAACGCGCGCGCATGTCGCTGGGTTCCCACTCGTTGCATCCGAAGGGGAAGCCCTTCGTCTGGCCGCTGGTGGCCTTGTCGATGGCGGCAATGGTTTCTTCCATGATGCGCCGCAGCTCCACGGCCTTGGCCCTGATCGTCTGCGCCGCTGGCAGTTCGTCCTGCGTAATGCGTCCGTCGCGGGCGACGGTGGCAAATTGCAGTGCGATGTCCTGCGCGCTCTGGAAGGCGATGGCCCAGCCCAGCGCGGCCCGCGCCAGCTCGCTGCATCCTTCGCCGCCGTAGTCCGGCAGTAGCGGGCAGCAGGCGCGGATGTGCGCAGCCTTCAGGTCGGGGTCGTTGTAGGCTTCGACCATTTTCTGCACCACGTCGCACGGCGGCACGGTGCGCCCGGTTTCATAGTCGGCCAGCGCTTCGCAGCTGACAAAGATTTCGCTGGCGGTGCGTTCCCGGCTGGCGTGCAGCGGTTCACGCTGCGCGGCCTGCATCCGGGCACGGTAGTAAATATTGGCATAGGTTTTCATGCTTCGGCTGCCTCGCTTTCGCACGCTGCCGGTTCCCACCCGCGTCCGCCATGGCAGCAGCAGGCGTCGTCCTGCTCCCACTTGCAGCCGATGCAGCTGCTGACGGGCTTTTTGTTGCCTATCGGTTGCACAATGGCGGCTATCTCGCTAATGTCGATGTACAGGCAGTTCAGGTTATCGCTGCCGCTGTATTCGTAGCCGGTCAGCACGCCCTCGTTCGTGTGCGCCTTAAATTCCTTACAGCGCAGCCGCAGCCTTTCGCCACTTTTCAGGATGATTTCCACAACGTACCGCTGTTCCATGTTTGCGCCCTCGCTTTCTGCCATTCGTGGCGGTTTTCGTGGTTCGTTTCTGTATTTGCTCACCTTGTGTTATCTTGCATTATTTTGCATAATTGTCTTGAACACTGAACATTCTACGCTTTTTTTTTTTTTGTCAAGACATATCTGCAAATATGTGGGACATTAGCGCATTTTTAGGCACGATATACAAATTCATGCTAAAATGTCAGAAATTCAGGAAGGGGAAACAAGGATGCCATACAAAATGAACCGGTTACGCCAGCTTAGGGAAGAAAAGGAATTAAAACAGACGACGGTTGCCGCAGACCTTGGAATTTCCCGAACCACGCTATCAAATTACGAAGCGGGCATGATGCCCAGCATCGAAAACGGCATAGCGCTGGCAAACTATTATCACGTTTCACTTGACTATATCGTGGGGCTTTCTGCGGAACGCAGCACCAACGCCGGGGCGCTGACTTCCTCGTTTGTAACGCTCGCGGGAATGGCTGGGGACGTAGCCCCCACGGCCAGCGACGTGGCCGCACTGGTGAACGCTGCAATCATGTACGAAGCCACAGGCAAGCCCTGCGGCGAACAGCCGCTGGCAGCTTGGCGCGATTTTATGCGCCACCTGACCAAATGCCTGCAAGCAGCTGTTACAGGGGACAGCGCGGCACTGGTTGACAATGCAAACGCCGCCACGGTGGCGGCGCTGGAAGTGACGAAAATGCCCGCGGCATTTTACAAGAAAAAAGGAGGAACCGATCAATGAAGAAAATGATTGCCCTGATTCTCGTTCTTGTTCTCTGTCTGCCCGCCATGGCGCTGGCCGATGTGCTTGCAGATGACTGGCAGGATGCCAGCATGGAGGAATTACTGGATGCACAGCAGAATATATCAAACAGAATCAGCGAATTGCGCGCAGCTGCTGCCGCTGATGTGGAGCGCGTGGAGCTGTCCGGCACGGGCACGGCGATTCTCTCCGATGTCGTAATTCCCTTTGCGCCCTCGCGGGTGAAGCTCACCAGCGAAGGCAGCTGCACGGCGAAACTCACAGGCGGGGCCTATGACTATGTTTTCGACGGGGACAGTTACGAAGAAAAGTTCTTCGATCAAAGCGGCACGTTCAACCTGCTGGTTGAAACGACAGGCGCGTGGTCGTTCGTCGTGGAGCCGATCATGGACGGCGGCACGCTGCCGCTGTCTGGCACCGGCCCATTCGTCAGCGATTTTGTGGAGCTGCCCGCGCCGATGATCGTAACGGTTGAAGGAAATAAAGGCAGCATGAACGCGCTGCTCACTAACTTTATCGTCAAGCTGAATCATCAGTATAAGAACCTTGACGCATGGCAGGGCGATTCGCTCACGAATGAGATGTTTACCGGCACCACCGCGCCGTTCTCCGCTGATGTGATTTTGCAGCCGGTAGACGGGCGGACACAGTATTGCATTTCTGTCATTTGTGAACCGGGCGTCGAATGGTCGATCACGCCCAAAAACTAAATGCCTTACGCTTCCGTTCGTCGATTCCTAACGCTTGCCGGTTGGGGATAACATGTTGGGCGTAAGCCTGAAAACCCTTGATTTTTCAAGGGTTTTCGCTGCATTTTGGGCGGCATTACAGATATTACAGGAAAAAAGAATATACCCCCTGCACGCATTACTTTGAATGGAGGCATAGCCATGGGTACGATTGAGAAGCGCGGGAAAAATTCGTGGCGTATCGGCACGCAGGTGCAGACGGAAAACGGGTGGGAATGGGTACGCGATACGATACATTTGCCGGGCACCATGTCCGAAGCGAAGCAGCGCAAGGAAGCGGAAAAGGCGCTGGCCCGCCTGATCGTGGACGTGGAGGAAGGCCGGGCAAAGCCCACGTCGGCAAAGTCGTACACGGTGGCCGCCTTCGCCGAATACTGGATGGAGCAACACGTCAAGCCAAACTTGGCCGCGAACACATACAAGAATTATCGGCACTTTCTTGATGCCCGCATCCTGCCCATGCTGGGCAACGTGCCGCTGAAGAAGCTGACGCCCACCATGCTGACCGAATGGGTGAATCAGGTGCGCGAAAGCCCGCGCAGGACGACGGCGCTGCCGGATGAAAAGCTCGCGCATCCCCGCAGGCCCAGCGAAGAAGCGCGCCGCGCAAAAGCGAAGCCGAAGGACACGCCGCTTTCGCCCCGCACTGTGCGGCACTATTACGACACGATGGACGCCATGCTTGATAAAGCGGTACAATGGGATATTCTGCGGAAGAACCCCATGGAAAAGGTTGACCGGCCCGCTGCGAAAAAGGCCCGCGTGCATTACCTCACGGAAGAACGCGCCGTGGAGCTGCTGCGCTGCCTGCACGATGAACCGAATATGTGCTATCGCGCTGCCGTCCTGCTGGCCCTGCTCTGTGGCCTGCGCCTCGGCGAAGTCGGCGCGCTGCGGCTTTCAGACGTGGATTGGGAACACTGCACCATTGACATAGGCCACGCCCTGAAGTACACGCCGGAAACGGGCAATTTTGAAGGCGACCCGAAGACGGAAGCGGGCGAACGCCTGATCTCGCTGCCTGCTGGCATGATGGCCGTACTGCACGAAACGCGGGCCTATCAGGAAGACGCAGCCGCCACCGTGGGCGACGTGTGGGTTGGCGAAGGCTGGATAGTCCACGCATGGAACGGCGCGCAGCTGCACCATGACACGCCGTCGAAGTGGTTCCGGCGCTTCGCGGATGCCCACGGCTTTGAAGGGGTACGCTTCCACGATCTGCGGCATACGCATGCCACCATACTGCTGGCGAATAACATTGACGCCGTGGCCGTCGCCACACGCATGGGCCACGCCGATGCCAGCGTCACGCTGCGCATATACGCCCACGCGCTGCGCCGCCGCGATGAAGATGCAGCGCAGGCCGCGCAAGGCTTGCTTGATCGCGCCCGGCTGGGGGAAGAATTGGGGGATAAAAAAGAATAGCGGCGCACCGTTTCCGGCACGCCGCCAGCGTTCCGCACCCATGCGGGACGCTTTCTTTTCTCCCAAACTCCCCCAGTTTTCCCCCAATTCGCTAATAGCCCGGTGGAAAAGCAGGGTTTTTGATGCACTATGAACAAAAAAATCCGTGCAACGCTTACACATTGCACGGAAAAATGGTCGAGGTGACAGGATTTGAACCTGCGACCTTTTGGTCCCGAACCAAACGCGCTACCAAACTGCGCTACACCTCGATATATGGAGCCAATGAAGGGACTTGAACCCCCGACCTGCTGATTACGAATCGGCTGCTCTACCAACTGAGCTACATTGGCACGTTCCTTGCGTCAACGTTTGAGATTATAGCACATTTCCCCCTTCTTGTCTATAGGAATTCCTGAAAAATCTATTTTTTAACAATTATTAGTTGGAGTCGCTTCAATTCATGAGCATAGATCTTCCTTCTTGCACCAGCTCTCCCTCTTCCAAGATCATATGTGGATCGCACGCAAGAATTCATGCTCTAGCTTTTCGACATTGGCGCGTTTTTCCACACATTCCCGGATATGCCATCAACCATTCCAATACATCAAGCGCTTTCTTCAGATACACTCCGGAAAATTTATTGTTTGGTAATCATCGATCAAACCTCTTCCCCCCACTATACGCAAACCCGCGCGATTCTTCGGCGAATCGCGCGGGGCAATCAGGTTTCTTCAATTTCGATTCGGATATCGATGGGTTTGCGCCGTTCGGCATACAGATACGCGGCGGAGGCGCGGATATGGTCGAATATGTTGCCTTCCACATCGTCGCTCCATGTGGTTTCCTCGGGCGCGCTTTCGTCCGAGGGGTAGAGAATATCCACATGGAGCTGGTAGAATTCGTCGTCCATATTGTTTGGGAACTGGCGGACGAGCGAGAACAGATACGGCGGCTCGTCCTCGAAGAAATCGAACGATCCCGTCTCGAACAGAATCATATCCTCGTCGATCGGCGTTTGGCACATCTCTTCGAATGCGGCGACGATCTCGCCGAGCGGCGTTTGAAGGGTAATCCGTTCCTTCAGAAACGAAACCAGCTTTTGATGTTCCATACCGTCCCCCTCCTCATTTTACGCTTTGACTGCAGAAAGCTTCTCCGGCTCGACGGGGAAGCGCTTGAGCAGATGCAGATAGCAAAGGAAATGAATCGCCGACGTGAGCACCCACGAAACCGGATACGAGAAATACAGCATAAACGGCGTGCGATCGAACGGCAGGATGCAGTAAATCCAGAAAATTCTGAACGCGCACGCGCCGAGGAGCGAGACGATCATCGGTATGATCGTGCTGCCAAGACCGCGCAGCATACCGCACAGAACATCCATAACGCCGCAGGTAAAATACGTCGCCGCGAAGATTTCCAGGCGAACCACCGCGCGCTTCATTACCTCCGGATCCTGATTGTAAATCGAAATCAGCTGGTGCCGGAACAGCATCGCGATGCCGCCGAGTACCAGACCGATCGCCGAAACGACCATCACGGTCGTAAAGCAGATCTTGCGAATGCGGCGATATTGATGCGCGCCGACATTCTGGCTGGTGAACGTGATCGCCGCCTGATAGATTGAGTTCATGCTGACATACATGAAGCCCTCTATATTGGAAGAAACCGCGCTGCCGGCGATTTCGATCTTGCCGAAGCTGTTGATCGTGGACTGAATCAGCACGTTAGACAGCGAAAACAGCGTACCCTGAAGACCCGCGGGCAGACCGATGCGCGCGAGCTCAATCAGCTTGTCCTTATAAAGATGCATTTTGCGAATATCGAAATGAATCGAGGTCTGCGCGCGCATCAGGCACAGCAGCACTAGAACCGCCGAGATTGCCTGCGAAATGATCGTCGCCAGCGCGACGCCGTCGACGTCCATGCCGAGTCCCGCAACGAAGAAGATGTTCAGGATCACATTCGTTACGCCCGCAATCGCGAGGAAGATCAGCGGTCTGCGCGTATCGCCCACCGCGCGCAGCACAGCGGAGCCGAAATTGTACAGGATATTGAAGGGCATTCCGATAAAGTAGATCTTCACATAGACCGTAGCCAGCGGGCGCACGTCATTCGGCGAGCCCATCCATTCGAGGAACGTCTCCGCGAACAGAAAGCCAAATACTGCGAGAATCAGACCGCCGACGAAGCTGATCGTGATCGACGTATTGACCGATTCGGACGCATCCTTATGCCGACCCGCGCCGTAATAGCGCGCAACCGCGACGTTCGTGCCGATCGAAAGTCCCAGAAACAGGTTGATGATCAGGTTGATCAGCGCGCCCGTGGAACCGACCGCTGCCTGCGCGGAGCTGCCGTCCGCCGCAAAACGCCCGACAACCACCAGGTCCGCCGCGTTGAACAGAAGCTGAAGCACGCTCGAAAGCATCAGCGGAACGGAAAAAAGCAGCACCTTCGGAAGAATCGGCCCGCTGGTCATGTCCATCTCATAGCTGCCTTTGCGAGATCGCATTCGTATACCTTCTTTCATTCAAAGCGATTTGACTGTATTATAGCATATGCAGGTTGCGTTTGTACGATCGTAGAATGAATTTTACAAGGCGTCTCTCGCAATCATATTTACAAAGGCGCAATCTAAATTCAAAACAATCATGCTGGTACATCACTATGCTAAAGTGATAAACTAATATCACAAACCGACGAAACGGAGGCACTAAAAAATGAAAAAGATGATGGCGATTGCGCTGGTACTGATGATGGTATTCTGCTCCGCAGCGTATGCGGAGACGTTCAAGATGGGCATTGACGCGGAATATCCCCCGTACAGCTACATGGACGAAAACGGCGATTACACCGGCTACGACGTTGAAATGGCAACGGCGGTCTGCGGTATTCTCGGATGGGATCTTGAAATTGTTCCGATTAACTGGGACACGAAGCTGATCGCGCTGGATTCCGGCGAAATCGACTGCATCTGGTCCGGTCTTACGATCGACGTGCTGGATCCGGAAGCCTATTCGATTTCGATGGCATATGCGGACAATTCGCAGATGATTCTCGTCAAGTCCGGCAGCGGCATTGAATCGCTCGCCGATCTCGCGGGCAAAGTTGTCGGCGTTCAGCTGGGCACCTCGGCAGATCTGTTGCTTCAGGGCGATCAGGCGGCGCTGGCTGCCACGTTTGACGGCGGCGAACCGGTTCGCTTCGAGAACTACAACGTATGTTTTACCGAGCTGGCGGCAGGCTCGATCGACGCGATTGCGATCGATTATCCCGTTGCGGCGGCAAAGATTCAGCAGTATGGCGACGATTACAAGATGCTGGACGAATCGATCGCTTCCGAAGAATACGGCATCTGCTTCCGCAAAGGCGATGCGGAGATGATGCAGCAGGTCGAAGACGCGTTCATGAAGCTGGTTGAGGACGGCACGTATCTGGCGCTTGCGGAAAAATACGGTCTGGACACCGCTTCGATGTGTCTTGCCAAATAAAGCCCGATCGAATAAAATAAAAAAACGGAAAACGGGTTATCGCGCGATAGCCCCTTTTCCGCGCACAGGAGAAAAACATGACGACGCTTACGATGATTCAAAAGATGGCGACCGGACTTGGCAGAACGTTCGCAATCTTCTTTTTGACGCTCGCGTTCTCGCTGCCGCTGGGTGTGATTCTCGCGCTTCTGCGGAGGTCGAAGGTCGGCGTTCTGCGCGGAATCACGCGCACGCTGATTTCGATTCTGCGCGGAACGCCTCTGATGCTTCAGCTGCTGGCGGTGACCTACGGCCCATATTACATTTCAAAATTTCTGGAATCGCAGTTCGGGCTGGCGCTGGGGATCGGCGTGGCGCGGAACAAGCTCGTTCCGATCATCGCGGGCTTCGCAATCAACTACGCGGCGTATTTCGCCGAAATCTATCGCGGCGGCATTGAATCCATGTCGCAAGGGCAATACGAAGCGGCAGAAGTGCTCGGTTACAGCCGTACACAGACTTTCATGCGCATCATCCTTCCGCAGGTCGTCAAGCGCATTCTCCCCTCGATCACCAACGAAGTAATCACGCTGGTCAAGGACACGTCGATGGCGTTCACCGTCGGCTATCAGGAAATGTTCACGATCGGCAAAACGATCTCGAATTCGGAATCGAGCTTCATGCCGTTTCTGATCGCAGGCGTGTTTTACTTCCTGTTCAACGGAATCGTCGATTTCGTCATGACGCGTCTCGAGCGAAAGCTGAACTACTATCGATAAAGGAGAGCAAGCGATGAATATCATGGAAATCAGCCATTGCCGCAAGCAATTCGGCGAAAACAGGGTGCTCAAGGACATCAGTCTCTCCGTAAGCGAAGGTCAGGTCGTATCGATCATCGGCCCGTCCGGTTCCGGCAAATCCACGCTGCTCAGGTGCGCGACGCTGCTGGAAACGATGGACGGCGGTTCGCTTTCCTATATGGGAAAATCGGCAGTGACGGACGTAAACGGCGCGGCGGTCTATGCGCCCAGCGCGACGCTTAAGGAAATCCGCGGCTATTTCGGACTCGTTTTTCAGAATTTCAATCTCTTTCCGCATTACAATGTTCTGAAAAACATCGCGGAAGCGCCGATGCTGATTCAAAAGCGTCCAAAGGACGAGGTTTATGAAACCGCGCGCGAGCTTTTGAAAAAGATGGGGCTTTCGGATAAGGAAGACGCCTATCCCTATCAGCTTTCCGGCGGACAGCAGCAGCGCGTATCCATCGCGCGCGCACTGGCAATGCGCCCAAAGATTCTGTTCTTCGACGAGCCGACGAGCGCGCTCGACCCCGAGCTGACGGGCGAAATTCTGAAGGTCATCCGCGATCTGGCGAGCGAACACATGACGATGGTGATCGTGACGCACGAAATGGCGTTCGCGCGCGACGTATCCGATCACGTGATCTTCATGGACGGCGGCGTAATCATCGAACAGGGCAAGCCGAACGCTATCATCAACAATCCCGCGCACGAGCGCACGATTCAGTTTTTGAGCAGGTTTAACTGATATGGACATTCAATTCATCAAAGCAAGCCCCACTCAGAACGTGACGATTCTCGTGCTGACGCAGGTTCCCCGCGCGATTCAGCCGGAAATCGCCGCGCAGCTGCTCCGCTACGACGGCGTAGGCGGCGAGCAGGTCGGTTTCATCGAAGAATCCAAATCCGCGCGGCTGCGGCTGCAAATGATGGGCGGCGAATTCTGCGGCAACGCGTCGATGGCGGCGGGTGCGTATCTCGCCTTGCGGGAAAAGCTCCCCTCTGGCGCGAATGCCGAATACCCGATCGAGGTTTCCGGCGTGGAAGGAATCGTGCGCGTCGGCATTGCACGAACGGGCAAAACGTTTCGCGGACGCGTGAATATGCCGGGCGCAGAGCGCATTCAGCGAATTGATCTGAACGCCGATTCCGGCGTCATCTCGGCGGACGCGGTATTTCTCCCGGGCATTGTGCATCTGATTCTCCCAAAGAAAAGCGGAATCACGCTCGAAGAAATCGAGCGCCGCATTTGCGATTGGAACGGGCAAATCCATGCCGACGCGCTCGGCGCGCTGATTTACGATGAATGCGCGCAGTCGATCGAACCGGTCGTCTATGTTCCGGCGTCGAACACAATCGTCCGCGAGCGCGGCTGCGGCAGCGGAACGGCAGCGATCGGATGCCTGAATGCGGCGCAAAACGGCGTGTTTGCCGCAAATATCTGTCAACCCGGCGGCGAAATCAAGGTAATTGCCCAAATGATCGGCGGCAAATTCTCCGTTCAGATTGAAGGCAATGTCAGCATCGTCGCAAGCGGCACCGCCTATCTCTGATTCGAAAGTCCTCTAAAAAAGAGGGCTTTTTGTATTTAGATGGAACAAATTACCATTCTGAAGCGTCTAATAAAAAGTTATACCCTTCGAATTCGATTGAGGGAGGCGTCCGTCCGGCATTCGGGCGGAGAAAAATCATGCTGAAAACGAATCAATCCCGGCGAACCGCGATCGGAATCGCGATTCTGGTCGCATTTCTGGCGGTTTCCGCCGTTCTTTACCTGCGCATTGGAAAGCCGATGGTCGATATGGTGCGCGATCCGGCGCGGCTGCGCGCGTGGCTGGACGGGTTCGGCTGGAAAAGCCGCATCGTTTATGCCGCAATGGTCTGCTTTCAGGTGATCGTCGCAATCATTCCGGGCGAACCGCTCGAACTGGCGGCAGGCTACGCGTTCGGCGCGTTCGAGGGCACGCTGATCTGTCTTGCGGGCATTTTCATTGGCAGTATGATCGTGTTCCTGCTGGTGCGGCGCTTCGGCGTAAAGCTCGTGCGGCTGTTTTTCTCGGATGAAAAGATCAATTCCATGAAGTTCCTGAAGAATCCGAAGCGGCTGTTCATCGTCACGTCGGTTCTGATGCTCGTTCCGGGCACACCGAAGGATTTGCTGACCTATTGCGCGGGGCTGACCACGCTGCCGATCACGACGTGGATGCTGATCTGCTCCGTCGGCAGGATTCCGTCGGTCATTACATCCACGCTGGGCGGGCACGCGCTGAGCGAAGGCAATTACGTTTACGCCGCGATCGTATTCGGCGTCACGGCGCTGCTCTGCGGCGGCGGGCTATGGCTTTACGCGCGAATGCAGGCGAAAGGAAAGAAGGAAGATGCGAAAAAAGCGAATTAAACGTGCAATCGCCGCTTTTGTCGTGCTGCTTGCAATCGCGGCGCTTATGCTGAATCTGAATCGAATCATCGCGTCGCGCTATGAGATTCTCGGCGCGGACGTGTCGCACTGGCAGGGCGACGTCGATTTTTCGCTTCTTGAGCAACAGGACGTGCGCTTTGCGTTCATCAAAGCGACCGAAGGCAGTGCACACGTGGATGAAAAGTTCGAAAAGAACCTCGCGCGCGTTCAGGGAACGGACATGAAATTCGGCTTTTACCACTTTTTCAGCTTTGATTCTCCGGGCGAAACGCAGGCGGAGAATTACATTGCCCGCGTTCCGGCGCTTGAAAATCTCCTTCCTCCGGTAATCGACGTGGAATACTACGGTGATTATTTCAGGCACCCGCCGGAAATCGAACCGGTGCAGGCGCAGCTGCGCGCGATGATCGACCGTCTCGAAGCGCATTACGGCAAAAAGCCGATTCTTTACGCCACACAGCGCGCGTATCGCCGGTACATTCAGGGCGCGTTTGATGATTGCGATCTCTGGATTCGCAGCGTCTATCTCCCGCCGCTGAACGCCGATTGGACGTTCTGGCAATACACCGACCGCGCGCGGCTGAACGGCTATTCCGGCGCGGAAAAATTCATCGATCTCAACGTCTTCCGCGGCGACGCCGAAGCGTTTGCGCGCTATTGTCATTCATAAAAAAACAGCTGGGAACGCATTAAATCGTTCCCGGCTGTTTTCGTTAATAATATTTCACCGTCACGCGCTTGCCCATTTTCTCCAAGCCCTTGGACAATCGGTCGATGAGCTGGAACTTCGCGCCGAATGCAAGCGACAGTTTGGGATTCTGGTGCGCGGGATTCATCGCGCAGCCGACGAAAAAGTGAATGTCCGTCGCGCGATCGATCAGCTCATGTGCGATTCTTGACGCACCGTCGCGCCCGTTTTCCCAGCTCGCGACCAGCCGCGTTCCGGAGAGGCATTCGTCCATGAATTCAAGCACGCGCGAAATCGTAACCACCGCCTCTGTGGACAAATCGATTCCATCCACATGATAAATCGGCGGCACGCGATCGTCGAAATAATCCAGCGACGTTTCCACCTCTTTGCCGAGATACCGCGCGACGATGCGATTCGTCGTTCCGCCGCAGACGATCTTCTCCCCCTCTGTCTCCAGAAATTCGCGCACCATGATCTCGTCCAGTCCGGAAGACGACGGCGGACCGATCATCATGCTCACGGTCTGCCGCCTGCACAGCCGCAGCACGGCGATCGTCGTATCGTCGCCGGGCTTGCCCTCGTAAAGGCGATTGCATTCCGCGGCAAGCATCCGCGCAATCTGCTTTGCGGTCAGCTCCGGCGAATAATTGTCTTCGAGGTAGCGAATGATGTTCTCCCGTTCCCAACCGAACGCATATGCGCCGCCGAGTCCCGCGTAAATCGCACCATCGCTCATCACGACGAACACGTCGCCCTCCTGCGCGTCGAACCGGCTTTCGTAGATCTTTTTGCCCTCGATCATGCGCGTATGGTATTCGAAATCGTAATTCTTACCCTGATGGAGCACGATGGTATGCGGATTATCAAATCGCGTCAGCTCCACGTGCTCCTGCGCCAGTATTTTGATGATCGTAAACGTAGAATACGCGATTTTACGCACGTTGCATTCCGGAAGCGTGCGAACGATCGTGTTCACGCACTCCTCCACGCTCATGCCGCCGGCAGACATGGTGGCGAGGATTTTGCTGGTCAGCGTCGCGAGAATATTCGCCTTCACGCCGCTGCCGAGCCCGTCCGCAAGCACGCAGATCGCCGTGTCGTCCGTGGACGCGAATTCCGCGCAGTCGCCGCAGAGCTGCTCTCCCGCCTTGATCAGGCTGATATGTCCCCAATCGATATACAGATCATTCATCGTCCTGAATCGCTTCCTTCAGCTTTACCAGCATGACCTTCGTTTCCGCCGTCGTTTCACCCAGGATCGACGCGATATTCTGCGCCACGCGCATCTGCTTTTCGATCAGCTGATCCGCCGCTTCCAACGTATTGCCGACAACCGCGCGTGAATGCCGCTCCGCCTTTTCGCGCAGATACGGAAGGCACATATCCATCTGTGCCCTGCCGTTCAGGAGTGCGCGCGCCATTTCGCGGCAGGTCGGATAGCCGCAGCAGCCGCAGTTCAGCGCGGATTCGGCGGTATTTTTGCCCAGCCGCGCCAGCACGCGCTCGATTTCTTCCTCCTCCGGCTCGATGCGCACGACGGGTTCGGCGACAAAGCTTTTGCGAATCGATCGATCCACGCGAATACCGAAATCCTGTTCGCCGGCATACGAATTCACCGCCACAGTTCCGCGCACGCGGTTTTCATATCGATTGCTGCGAATCGCGGGACCGTTGACGCAGCTGCCCTCGCACGCAGTCATTTCCATAAACACGCGCGAAATGCCGTTCTGCCGGAGCTCCTCCAGTGCGGCAATGCAATCGCCCACGCCGTCGATTGACACGCGGTTCCAGCCCTGCACGCGCGTAAAGGATTTCACGATGCCGTCCTGCCGCGGATACCGGCGCGCGCGCATTCCACCACGCAGCGCGGGAAGCCCGCGGTTCACGGTCGCGACGCCCGCCTCGTGCAGCCATCTTTTCAAATCAGAAAACAGAATCGTCTCGTCGCAGCAGCCGGTTTCGTTTGCCAGAATCTGTTCGGCATAGCACGGCGTTAAATACACAATGAATGCGTCCGGATACTTCTCCTTCAGCATTCGGCAATGAACCTCCATCGGCGTTTCCACCGGCGCAAGATATGCAAGCGCTTCCGGATAATATTTGCGAATCAACCGGTTGAGCGCCGGACAGCTCGACGAAATCAGCACGCTGCGCTCGTCGTGCTCCATGATTTTCACATATTCCGCGCTCACGATCTCCGCACCGATCGCCGTTTCCTGAACATCGTAAAACCCGATCTGCGCCAGCGTTTCGCGCAGATCCTCGATCGAACCCACGTCAAAATCCGCAATAAACGCCGGGGAGGCGCTCATCACAACGCGCCTCCCCGAACGAATCTGCCTGCGAATCGCATCGGCGCTCCCGTGCTCGACGCGGCCGTGACGCGGACAGGTCACCAGACATTCGCCGCACTGAATGCACTCATCCGGAATGATCTGGGCGCGCCCGTCGGAATAGCGGATCGCCTTGATCAGGCAGTTTCGGATGCACTTGTAGCAATCGCGGCAGTTTTGTTCATTCAGCCGAATGAATTCCGTCATCGCCGAATCCCCCTAAACGAATCAGAGCTTTGCCAGAACCTCGCTGTTAAAGAATTCCTCCGCGTTTTCGGGCTGAATGCTGGTCGTTACGCCGTCGATCGTTACGCAAACGCCCTCGCCACACTTGCCCATGCAGAATTTGCCCGCCAGCTCGACCTTGTCATCGAGATGGTGTTCGCTGACCAGTTCCTTAAACTTGTCCACAACGCGCTTGGAACCCAGAAGATGGCAGGTACTGCCCACACAAATCGTAATTTTCATGTTGAATCAATCCTCTCTATTCTCTCGATTCATTCCCATGATTACTATAGCACAGCCCGCTTAAAAATGCAATCTTTATGAAGATTTCTGTATACGAAAAAGGAGCGAACCGCGATATAACCTCAATGCCATATCGATAGCCTTCGGCTTACTTAGCGGCGATGAAGCGCTGTTTGCCGCGCTCTGCGAAAGCATGGCGGCGCCGGAGCTGTACTTTCATATCATTGAACCATAAAAAGAGCATTCAGTCTGATTCTTGCGCTGCTCGCGCTCTGAGCTTTCGCCGAAAGCTCAGCCGAAACCTCCCTTGCAGACGCACCGTCGGAAGCCTGCTATGTGCAGCAGGGGCACTTCGAATACATGGATACCAACGCACTGGCAAGCCAGAGCAAGCTGATCTCCTGCTTCGGCAACAACGCGGGTTCGGGCTATCTCGTTCCCACGATTCCACCTGCGCCGAATCAGGATCCCGCGCCTGCCACCGAGACGGGAAAATATAGCCGACCCGCTGAGGAGCCGTCCGCGCTGTACGACGCTTCCGCCGAGAACGCGCCCGCGAATCCGTATTTCAGTCTCGTCGGCTGGACGTTTAAGCTCCGTCAGGACGAAGCAGCAGCTTGTCAAAAAAGTCTTTTTGACAAGCTGACGCGCGGAACGCTTTGC
>OLPR01002173.1_pt1 | contig 14879 bp, 10 predicted proteins | sample 1672761 | NCBI WGS metagenome assembly OLPR01 (sample SAMEA3136721, study PRJEB25190) | human gut metagenome | biome: human gut; feature: human-associated habitat; material: faeces | place: Austria | collected 2013 | reverse complement strand
CCGAAGCCCGCGCCCCGTAGGGGAGCGGGCCGCAGAGCGCTGTTCGCGGGCGATGGCAGCCGATCATGGTTTTTCGACAGTCTAAAAGAAGCGTCTTCGGACGCTTCTTTTTTGCATTTTCGTATTTTTGTAAAGGTCAGTGAAAGAGCCTTGCCAGAAATCCGGGAATCCGATATAATCGGGGTATCTTAGCCGCCCAGATTTTGGAACCCATGAAGAACGATGACAGACTGCCAGCGCAAAACCGCTTTACCCCGTACCACATTCCCCATCCGAACACGAATGGACCCGCTCGACAGGGAGGAAACAAGGATGAAGCAACTGCACACCGGCTCGGAAGCCCGCCTTTTTTCAGCAATTAGAATCCCCCAAAAATTTTGGTTTGCGCTTGGACTGGCGCTGTTAATGACCCTTTTATGCAGCACAGCGCTGGCGTGCCGCAATCCCAGCGGCGAATGCACTGGGAAAGCTTATACTTACCGTTATACAGACGATCAGTGGCACCAAGCCGAATGTCAGAGCTGCGGCTTCACCTATTTTGCCTATCATGAAATCGTTCGATCGGCAACCTGCCAGCAGCCGGCGAAATGCGGCAAATGTAATTCTTCCTTCGGTGGATTGGGTACCCATTTGCTGCGAAGCTATCCGGCCCGGGAGGTCACCTGTATAGACAAAGGCTGGGATGCCTATAACAAATGCGCCTACTGTGACTATTCCACAAAGCCCTACCGGGAAATGAACGCACTGGGACATGATTTTGTCGAATATGATGGACAGGCCCCCACCTGCACAGAGGAGGGCTGGCACCCCTATAAGGTCTGTACTCGCGGCGATCTCAACACCTATTGGCCGATCGCGCCGCTGAACCACGATCTGGTTCAGCATGAGGGGCTGGACGCTACCTGCATCGACGCGGGCTGGAACGCCTATGAGGACTGCACCCGCTGCGACTACACCACCTTTTCGGAGGCTCCGGCGCTTGGTCACGAATATGTGTCCCAGACCTTCGCGCCGACCTGCACCGACGACGGTTATACGGTTTCCACCTGCGCCCGCTGCAGCGAAAGCTTCACCGTGAACGAAGGGGAAAAGTTGGGCCACTGGTTCGGCGAATGGCAGCCCGATGGAAACCGTCACCGGGCAGACTGTCTGCGCTCCGGCTGCGGCTATACGAGCCATACCGATTGCAACCTCATGGACTGCCGGCTTCCGGGCAAAGAAGCGACGGTTGTCTTCCAGCTCTGCCCCGTGTGCGGCAAGAGAAGTAGCGGAGCGCAGCTGGCGCTTGTGGAAAACATCTCTGTCGCCGTCATGACCGATCGCCTGCCCGCCGGGGAAGCGGTGGTACGCATGGGCGAAGGGACGGACGATACTTTGCTGCTAAGCGTCGCGTTTGAAACGGCGGGCCGTCTGTCTCAGGCAAATGGGCAGATGAAGGTCACGCTGCCTGCCGAGTCTTTCCAAAACTACGGCTTTGCACTGCTGAATGCCGAAGGCGCGGAAACTCCGCTGCCTGTGCAGGAGAAAAACGGCCAGATCTCCTTCCTGCTGGACTTCACCGAGCCGGTCTGTCTGCTCCGTCTGACTGAAAAAGCGGCTTGACCTCGCGTCTTTTATGGCCTTCCACATGAAAAAGAGCTTTGATCTCCGCCATGGGCGGCAGTGCCTTTCTGCCTGACCCACGATGGTTTTCAAAGCTCTTTTTGCTTATGCGATTGTTTTTATCCCTTGATAATGCGCTCCACGGCTTCCTGCGTCTTTTCCAGCGTATTGAAGGCCGTCAGACGGAAGTAGCCTTCTCCGCAGGGGCCGAAGCCCGCGCCGGGCGTGCCCACCACATGGTAGCGGTTCAGCAGCAGGTCGAAGAAATCCCAGCTGGCCATGCCGTCGGGGGTCTTCATCCAGATATAGGGCGCGTCCACGCCGCCGAACACGGTGTAGCCCGCCTTTTCCAGCCCTTCCCGGATCACCTGCGCGTTGCGCAGATAATAGCGGATGCTGTCCATGCACTGGGCCCAGCCGTCTCTGGAATAAACCGCCTCGGCGGCCCGCTGGATGGGATAGCTGACCCCGTTGAACTTGCTGCCCATGCGGCGCTTCCACATGGCGTTCAGCTCCACCGGCTGGCCCTGTCCGCCAATGCCCTTCACCCCGTGGGGGATGACCATGAAGCCGCAGCGGGTGCCGGTGAAGCCGGCGGTCTTGGAGTAGCTGCAGCACTCGATGGCTACATCCTTCGCGCCCTCCACCTCGTAAATGCTCCGAGGCGCGCCGCTGGTGATAAAGGCCTTATAGGCCGCGTCGTACACGATGATGGCTCCGTTGGCCTTCACATAATCCACAAAGGGCTTCAGCTGCTCTTTGGTCAGCACCGTACCCGTGGGGTTATTGGGGTAGCAGAGGTAGATCACATCCACCGGCCGATCGGGCAGCGGGGGCACGAAGCCGTTCTCCGCCGTGCAGGGCAGATAGCACAGCCGGTCCCAGCGGTCATGAACGTAGGTTCCTGCTCGGCCCGCCATGGCATTGGAATCCACATACACGGGGTAGACCGGGTCAGTGACGGCCACCACCGCGTCGTCGGAGAAAAGCTCCTGCACATTGGACACATCGCACTTGGCGCCGTCGGAGACGAACACCTCGTCCGCCTGAATGCCCAGCCCCTTGTAGTCGTTGTCCAGAATGGCCTGAATCAGAAAATCATAGCCGTAGTCCGGGCCGTATCCCCGAAAGGTCTCGGCCCGGCCCATTTCCCGGGCGGCCTTTTCCATGGCCTCCACCACGGCGGGAGCCAGCGGACGGGTCACGTCGCCGATGCCCAGCCGGATCAGCTGCGCGTCGGGATGCTCCTGTCCGTATTCCTTCACCCGGCGGGCGATCTCCGCAAAGAGATAGCTGCCGGGCAGCTTTTCATAATGGGGATTCACCTTCAGCATGATTTGGTTCCTCCTTGTTGTTCATCTGTCTTGCGCGAAGGGTCTGTCTTGGGGTTCAGTCCTGCAGCCACTGGCCATCATACACGAACGTGGCGGGGCCGGTCATATAGACGTGGCCGTCCTGCTCGTTCCACTCCAGATTCAGCTTGCCGCCGGGCGGGGCGATCTCCGCATGGCGTTCCGTCAGCCCGTTGAGCACACAGGCCACCATGACCGCGCTGGCCCCGGTACCGCAGGCCAGCGTCTCGCCGGTGCCCCGCTCCCAGACCCGCATTTTCACGTGGGTGGGGTCGATCACCTGCACAAACTCGATATTGGCCTTTCGGGGAAAGACGGGATCCCGTTCCAGCACCGGGCCGTCCGTGGTCACGGGGGCAGTATCGGGGTCGTCCACAAAGGTGACGGCGTGGGGGTTGCCCATGCTGACATAGGTGCAGGGGTATTCATGGCCGTTGGCGGTCAGCACATGGCCGACGACGGGTTCTCCGTCCGCCGTTGTAGGGATCTTCCGGCCGTTCAGTTCCGGCAGGCCCATATCCACCCGCACGCTGACCGTCTCGCCGTTTTCCACATTCAGGTGCAGTCGCTTCACTCCCGCGCCCGTTTCGATGGTCAGGTCGGTCTTGTCCGTTAGACCGCGGTCGTGGCAATACTTGGCCACGCAGCGGATACCGTTGCCGCACATCTCGCTTTCGCTGCCGTCATTATTGAACATCTGCATCCGAAAATCCGCCTTGTCGCTGGGCAGGATCAGGATCAGTCCGTCGGAGCCGCAGCCGAAATGAGGGCGGCTCATCCGCACGCTCAGGGCTGCCGGGTCGGCAATGGTTTCCTCCAGACCGTTGATATAAATATAGTCGTTTCCAATGCCTTCCATTTTGGTAAAGCGCATACCATCCCTCCCTTATCCTGGCTAGTATAGCATACAGGCGGCGGATTATCCAGAATTTACCCTGTTTTTCCCCTGCGGCGGGTGCGTTCAGCGCCGAAAAGGAAGGTTTTACACTCCATTTGCCGGTTTTCAGCCCAAAACACATGACAAACGCTTCCGAATGTTGTATGATGAAGATGGTTTCGAGGAACCGTTCGAAACGGTCATTGAAAGGAGAAAACCAACGATGAAACAAAACAAACTGCTGGCAGTCCTTCTGGCTCTGCTGCTGTGCGCCATGCTGCCCCTGAGCGCCATGGCCGCTACCGAGTACAGCTTTCAGCTGATCCCTGGCGACGATATGGCCTCTGTGGACGCGATCAAAGATCTGTTCGACGTTCTGACCGTGCGCTTTCTGAAGGGCGAAGGCAGCGGAATGCTGACGCTGAGCCTGTCCGGCGAGGACGTTTTCAGCGCCGCCACGCGCATGACCGGCGACGGCCTGTATCTGGACAGCGCCATTCTGGGCGACAAACCCGTCTATGCCTCCGCTGAGGACATCGGTCAGGTGCTGACCCAGCTGGCGACTGCCGACGAAAGCGCGGACGAAGAAATGGTCAGCCAGATCAAGCCCATGATCGCCCAGCTTTTCAGCCAGGCCGGTATGATGAACGAGCTGAAGGAGACGGCACTGGCCGATCCCTCCGTCAACCTGCCCGACGAGACGTTCAACAGCGAAGAAATGCGCGCTCAGATCAAGGAAGCCTTTGCCGACGATGAAGCGATGGCGGATTATGTACTGGGCATTCTGGACCGGGCGGAGATCACCGAGGGCAGCTTTACCAGCGACGCTCATGACCCTGCCACTCAGAGCATCAAGATCACCCTGACCAAGGACGACGTGGCCACGCTGCAGAGCAGCACCACCGTTCAGAAAATGCTGACCGACTCCGGCTCCATGACCGAGGAAGAAGCCGCTGCCGAGCTGAAAAAGGCCATGGACAACATGGAAAAGATGGACGTGGTCATGACCATGTATGCCGACGACAGTCATCTGGTGGCCCTGGAAATGACCATGGATTCCGCCATGACCGTGACGGATGATGACGGCGAAGCCGAAAGGGAAAGCGTCCAGATGACCGCCACGTATAACCGCCTGACCGTTGACGGTACCGTCAACCACAGCGCCACCATGCTGCTGGGCGAGGATGGCGAGACCGAAGCCGATCTGGCTTTCGTACTCACCGCCAAGGACGGCTCCTATACGCTGGACGGCGCTATGAACGAAGTGGACGATGGCAAAGAAGAACCCATCCTGACCGTCAAGGGCGTGCTGAACAGCGCGGACAGCAAAGCCGACGGCTGGCTGGCCATGCTGGCGGACGAAAACCAGATCACCTTCACCTATAGCGGCAGCACCGAGGGCGATCAGACCGAGCGGTTGGTCTCCCTGTACGCCCGGGAGAACGCCGTGGCCATTACGGAGCTGGCCGCTTCCGAGCGCCCGCTGTTCTCGCTGCGGGTGACCACCTCCGAAAACGCGGATGACAACGCCCTGAAGGCCATCGAATCCGCCACCGCGGAAAACGCCGTGCAGCCCCTGCAGATGAGCGACGATGAACTGACCGAGTATCTTACCTCCATCAGCACCAACGCCACGCAGGTGCTCTACACCGTGCTGAGCAAACTGCCCTCCAGCGTGATCGAACTGCTGACCGCTACGAACGGGAACTAAGGCCCTATTCTCTGGGGGACTGCGCGGCTGCGCAGTCCCTTTTTCCTATCTCACCCAGAAGGGAACGGAATGCAATGACAGATGGATGGTATTTTGCCTCGCTGCTGGGCTGGGCGCTGGCGTGGATGGCACTGGCGCGCCCGCTGAAGCTGGGTCAGGCGCTGCTGTGCGCCGTATGCGGGATGCTGCTGACGGCCTATCTCGGCGTGATTGTGCTGCCGCTGCGGCAGGTGACGGCCTATTTTCTCATGGCGGGCGGTCTGGCCGCGCTGGCGGCAGGGCTGGTGCTGCTCCTGCTGGACAAGCGGCAGCTTCGGCAGCGGGTGCTGCGGCCTTCCCTGCTGATCTGGCTGCTTTTGTGCGCCGGGTGTCTCCTTGCGCTGAAAGACGTGCTGATCACCGATCATGACTCCTATTCCTACTGGATGCGCATCGTCCGAGAGCTGTACACCGACGGGCGTTTCCCCATCCACATGGATACCAACATGAGCCACACCGACTATTTCCCCATGCTGGCGGCGCTGCAATACTGTGTGGTGCAGGTCTTCGGCTGGCAGGACGCGGGGCTTCTGATGGTGATTGCATCGGCGATTCTGGCCGCCTGTCTGGCCATCGGCGATCTGCTGGAAGGCACATGGCTCCCGGCACTGACCGGGGCCGTGCTGGCCTATCTGTTCTCGGCCTTTGGGCTGACCGTCTTTTCCACCCGGGGTGACGGCCCCATGGCGGCGCTGCTGACGGCCGGGCTTCTGTGCCTGTTCTTCCGCAGGGACGACCGGCCCGCCTCGTGGCTGCCCTCCCTGTGCGCCGCGGCGGTGTTGACCGGCATGAAGATCTATTCCGGCCTGCTGTTCGCGCTGGTCATCGGCGCGTCCATGCTGTTTTCCATCCCCGGCGTGAAAAGATCCGGCCAGCCCGTCCGGGCGCTGCGCTGGATGAGCTGGCTTGCGATGCTTCTGCCGCTGCTGGTGCATGTCTCATGGTCGGTATTGTATCACTATCATAGCCAACTGGCCTATGAGCAGGCGGAGCTGGCGAAAGCCGCCTATGGGCTGACCCCTGCCGTTTCCAGTGTCAGTGCGCCTTCCCTCGCCAGTCTGCTGGGCGGCAATCCCCGCACTGGCGAATTGATGGGTTCTCTGAGCAGCGGGCTTTGGGCGCGGTTGCAGCCGTTGGTCGCTCAGTTCGGCGATTCTCTCTGGCACAGCGCTTACCCGTGGCTGCTGGCAGGCGTGGTACTGGTGATCGTGCTGGCGGTCTTTCAGCCCAAACCCCAGCGTCGGCGAACGCTGGGCGCGCTGCTGGCCATGGCCGTAGCCGCGGTGTGCTACACCGTTGGGCTGATTGCTGGTTTCGTGGTGCAGGAGGAAATCGCCGCCGTGGCGCTGAACTACATGAACACCGCGTTCACCCCGGTACTGCTGTTCTTCGTGTTTCTGCTGATCCGCCTGCTGGCGGGGCAGGACGAGGCCTGGCGTTTCCCGGCGAAGCTGCCCGCCCATTGGCCGGTAGCGGCGATCCTGCCCCTGATGCTGCTGATCCAGCCGCCAGAGGCCTTCGCCGCCCAGTTGCCCGTCCAGAACGACGAAGGCTTCCTTCGCCCCTTTGCCATCGAATACTACGAAGACGAGCTGGACTCTTTCCCCTTTGAGGAATACGCCAACCGCCACGCCCTGCTGATCGACTGCAGCTATGCATCCGCGGAGATCAAAAGCAGCAGCGGCAAGACCCACGCCTATCAATATTTTGCCCTGCCCATGCGGATGCACATCGTCCAGTATCCCGTGGAGGATTACGACCGTCTGGGCGAGCTGACCGCCGACAACATTTACCGGCTGCTGCGGGAAAACCGCTGCGGCTTCCTGTTCCTGCGCATCGACGACTACCTGTACTGGGAGCAGATCGACGAGGCGCTGGGCTTGGAGGAACAGTGCGGCTGGCCGGAACCCGTGGGTGTATACGCCGTCTCCTACGATGGGGATGAGATCACCTTTTCTTCCTTCGACGAATAAAGACAAAAAACGAGGGACTGCTTCTCCGTTTCAGGAAAGCAGTCCCTCGTTTTGGCTTTACCGATTCGTCAAATCATACATCATGACCGCCGCGGCGATACCCGCGTTCAGGCTTTCCGCACCGCCCCGCATGGGCAGCTTATAGCGGAAGCTGCACTGGGCGAGAATTTCCTCCGTCAGCCCCGCGCCTTCGTTGCCGATAAGCACACAGAGCTTGTCCGGGCGGGTACCCCGCTGATAGAAGGGCTGGCCGCGCAGCTCCGCGCCGATGACGGCCCAGCCGTTCGTCCGCAGCCAGCGGGCCGCCTCCGCGCTGTTTTCCACAAAGGTCATGGGCACCCGGAACAGGCTCCCCATGGTGGCCCGCATGGTTTTGGGGGCGAAGGGATCGGCGCAGCCCGGGGTCAGGATGCAGCCGTCAAAGCCCGCCGCGTCCAGCGTCCGCAGGATGGTGCCCACGTTGCCGGGGTCCTGCACGTTTTCCATCAGGAGCAGCTTTTGTCCCTGCCGTTCCAGCGGACAGGGTTTCGGCAGGCCGCAGACGGCGGCGATTCCCTGCGGCGTTTTCACCTGCGAAATGGTTTCCAGCACCGCCGCGCTCACTTCGTAGACCGCGCATTCCGTCTGCCGGGCCAGCGCCAGCAACGGGGCGAACCGCTCCTGCTGGCCGTCCTCCACAAACAGGGCGGAGACCTTTTCCGGGCAGACCCGCAGGGCTTCGCCGGTCATGTGCTCGCCGTCGCAGAGGAACGCGTCCTGCTCCCGGCGGCCCTTGGCCGTCTGCAATGCCTTGGCGGACTGGACAATCGGATTTTTCGTACTGGTCAGCAGCATATTACATCCGCTCCGGCGCTTCGATTCCGATCAGATACAGACCGGTCTTAATGGTATCCTTCACCGCTTTGGTCAGGCGGATGCGGGCCTCCCGCACGGGGGCCTCGTCCACGATGATGCGGTTTTCATAGTAGAACTTGTTGTAGGCCTTGCACAGCTCGGTAACGGCCCGGGTGATGATGCTGGGCTCGTAACGGTTGGCGGCCTCCCGCACCGTCTCGGGGAAGCGGCTCAGCTGGCGCAGCAGCTCCTGTGCATAGTCGTCGGACAGGGCGCTGTAGTCCGGCTCGGCAGGTTCCAGACCCTCAGCCTTCCGCAGCGCGCTGCAGCAGCGGGCGTGGGTGTACTGCACATAGGGGCCGGTTTCGCCGTCGAAGCTCAGTACCCTCTCCCAGCTGAAGTCGATATCCTTGATGCGGCTGTTCTGCAGGTCAGCATAGACCACTGCGCCCACGCCTACCTGCCGGGCCACTTCGTCCTTGTTTTCCAGATTGGGGCTCTTTTCCTCGATAATGGCCCGAGCCTTCTCGATGGCCATGTTGAGCACGTCCTCCAAAAAGAGCACATGTCCCTTCCGGGTGGACAGGCTCTGGCCCTCATAGGAAATCATGCCGAAGGCCACGTGAACCAGATCCTTATACCACGGATAGCCCATCTTTTCGATGACCTTGAACCACTGGCGGAAGTGGAGATCCTGCTGGTAGGCCACCACGTAGAGGCACTTGTCGAAGTCGTAGGTCTCCTTACGGTACAGGGCGGCGGCGATATCGCGGGTAGCGTAGATCGTGGTGCCGTCCTTTTTCAGGATCAGGCAGGGGGGCATTCCGCTCTTTTCCTCGTCCAAGTCTACCACGGAAGCGCCGTCGGAAATGGTCAGCAGGTTCTTCTCCCGCAGCTCCTCCACCACGCGGTCGGTCTTGTCCACGTAGAAGCTCTCGCCGTTGTAGCTGTCGAACTGCACGCCCAGCAGGTCGTAAACGGGCTTGGCGTCCCGCAGGGTCAGCTCCTTGAACCAGTTGAACAGTTCCAGCGCCTCCGCGTTGCCGTCCTCGATGGCCTTGAACCAGCGGCGTCCCTCGTCTTCCAGCTCGGGGTGCTGCTCCGCTTCCTCATGGAATTTCACATACAGGCGGGTCAGCTCTGGCACGCCCTTGGCTTCCACCTCTTCCCGGCTGCCCCAAGTCTTGTAGGCATAAATCAGCTTGCCGAACTGAGTTCCCCAGTCGCCCAAATGGTTGATGCTGACCGTCTTATAGCCGAGGAAGCGGTAGATACGTGCCAGACTGTGGCCCAGCATGGTGGTGCTCAGGTGGCCGATATGGAACCGCTTGGCGATATTGATGGAGGAATAGTCCAGGCAGATGGTCTTTCCCGCGCCTTCCTGCCCCGCGCCGTAGTTTTCCCCGGCGGACAGTACGGTTTCCAGCGTTTCCCGGGCGAAATTATCCCGGTTGAGGAAAAAATTCAGGTAGCCGCCCTGCTGCTTGGCTTCGCACAGGTGCCCGGCGGAAATGGCTCCCGCCAGATTTCCGGCGATCTGTGGCGGGCCCATATGCAGGGCGCGGCTCAGCTTAAAGCAGGGGAAGGCGTAATCGCCCATTTCTTTTTGCGGGGGAATTTCCAACATGTCGGCGATCGCAGACGCATCCGGCAGGCCGTCCACCCCGGGGTAGCAGGCCTCGATGGCCTCGGTGATCACATTAGCAAGGCTTTGCTTGGTGTCCATTCTTCGTTTCTCCTTTTTCTTTCGGGGTCAGGGATGCAGCACCGTGCCCATGGGGTCGCCCTCCAGCACCCGCAGAATATTGGTGGGAGGCTCCAACCCGAACACGCGCACCTGCGGCACATGATTATCCCGCAGCAGGATGAACGCGGTCGCGTCCATCACCTTCAGGCCCCGTTCGGCGGCTTCGCCATAGGAAATATCGGAAATCAGGGTGGCGCTGGGGTCTACGTGAGGGTCGGCGGTATACACCCCGTCGATATTCTTGGCCATGAGCACCGCGTCGCATTCCAGTTCGATGGCGCGCAGGGCCACGCAGGTATCGGTGGTGAAGCAGGGGTTTCCAATGCCGCAGCTCAGCAACAGAATCTGGCCCTGACGGAGTTTTTCCATCGCGGCGACGGTATGATAGGTTTCGGCGATCCGGGGCATTTCCAGTGCGCTCATGACCGCAGCCTTCGCGCCCAGATGTTCCAGCGTATCCCGCATATACAGGCAGTTCTGCAGGGTGCCCAGCATCCCCATCTGATCGGCGGCCACAGTACCCATGCGCATGGCGGCTCCCCGGCGGCCGCGCCACACGTTGCCGCCGCCGATGACCACGGCCAGCTCCACGCCGGTTTTCTGCACGTCGATGAGCATCCGCGCGGCCTCTTCAAATTTTTCATGGCAGAATCCATGTCCGTCCACGCCCAGCGCTTCGCCGCTCAACTTCAAAATGACCCGATGATAAGTCGCCATTTTGTTTCCCCCTTCTTCGCATATCCTGTGCCAAAGAAAAGGGCCGCTGCAGGAAGAACGGAGGGAGCGGGGCCAAAGCCCCTCAAGTTCCTCGTTTTCGTGCAACGGCCCTTCAGGGGGCGCTGCCCCCTGAAAACCCCCGCTCAAGGGTTATAACCCTTGAGAATCCCGCCGCTGACCGCACAGGCGCGATCAGGTCGTTGGGCGATGGGGTTTGCATTGTCATTGACAGATGCTTTTTTTGCTTCATTCTGGGGCTTTGCCCCCGAAAATCCCCACTCAAAGGTTATAACCCTTGAGAATCCCACCGCTGACCGCGCAAGCGCGGTCAGGTCGTTGGGCGATGGGGTTTGCATTTGTCATAGACAAATCAATACTTTCATGTAAAACTCACCGATGAAATTCCGACCCAAGCTGCGAGCCGCGAGGCCTGTCGCCGAGCGGCGGTAACTTCACCGCCAAGCAGCTTTCCCACGACTAGTCCCGCGCCCTTTGGGCGCGGTCTGGGGTGCAGGGGTACTACCCCTGCCCGAGCGGCGGTAACTCCGAAGTCCACTTTCATGTCTCCTGAGCGCCCTGCGCGCCTGCGGCGAGCAGTCCACCGTCAAGGTTTCAGGCCTTGGCAGCCATCTGAGCGGCGATTTCTTCCGCAAAGTTGTCCTGGCGCTTTTCGATGCCTTCGCCGCGCTCAAAACGCTCGAAGCGCACGATATCAATGTTCGCGCCGATCTCCTTGGCGGTCTCGGCCATGACCTGCTTGATGCTCTTGTCGCTGTCCTTCACGAAGGGCTGCTCCAGCAGGCAGACTTCCTTGTAGTACTTTTCGATACGGCCTTCGACCATCTTGTCCACGATCTTCTCGGGCTTGCCTTCATTCAGAGCCTGAGCACGGAGGATTTCCTTTTCCTTGTTCAGGTTCTCGGAGGGCACTTCGTCCTTGCGGACATAGGAAGGACGGGCAGCGGCGATCTGCAGGGCCACGTCATGATAGAACGCCTTGAAAGCGGGCGCGGAGAAGGTAGCGGGATTGTCGTTCTTGGTCTCCACCAGAACGCCGATCTTGCCGCCCATGTGGATGTAGCTTTCCACAGCGCCGTCCTTGGTCTCGAAGCGGGCGAAGCGGCGGATAGAGATCTTCTCGCCGATAGCAACGGTCGCATCGCTCACCAAGTCGGTGATGGTCTTGCTTTCGTCATCCACATACTTCTGAGCCAGCAGCTCGTCCACATCAGCGGGCTTGGCCAGCGCGATGTGCTTGGCGACCTTGGCGCAGAAAGCCTTGAAGTTGTCGGTGTTGGCAACGAAGTCGGTCTCGCAGTTCACTTCCACGATCACGCCCACGGACGCGTCATCGGACACATAGCTGGCGACCAGACCTTCGGCGGCGATACGGCCGGCCTTCTTGGCGGCGGCGGCAAGGCCCTTTTCACGCAGCCATTCGATGGCCTTTTCCATTACGCCCTCGGCTTCGGTCAGGGCCTTTTTGCAGTCCATCATACCGGCCTGGGTCATTTCGCGCAGTTCCTTTACCATCTGAGCGGTAATATTCGCCATAGGGATCTCTCCTTTTTTAATAAAATAAACAGGGAGTGCCAGAGGGAGAAGCTTCCCTCTGGCAGTCTTTGTGCTGAATTATTCTTCCACCTTGGCGGTTTCTTCTTCGGGAGCGGCTTCGCCGGCAGCGTCCTGCTCGCCCTGCTTGCCTTCCAGAACGGCGTCCGCCAGCTTGCCGGCGATCAGCTTGACCGCACGGATGGCGTCGTCGTTGCCGGGGATGACGTAGTCCACTTCGTCAGGATCGCAGTTGGTGTCCACGATGGCGACGATCGGGATGCCCAGAGCACGGGCTTCGGACACGGCGATGTGTTCCTTGCGGGGGTCAACGATGAACAGCGCGCCGGGCAGCTTCTTCATTTCGCGGATGCCGCCCAGGTTGTTTTCCAGCTTTTCGCGCTCGTTCTGCAGCTTGATGACTTCCTTCTTGGGCAGCAGCTCGAACTGGCCCTGCTGTTCCATCTTGTCGATCTGGTTCAGGCGCTCCACGCGGGTGCGGATGGTGCGGAAGTTGGTCAGCATACCGCCCAGCCAGCGGTTGTTGACATAGTACATGTTGCAGCGCTGCGCTTCGGAAGCGATGCTCTCCTGAGCCTGCTTCTTGGTGCCGACGAACAGGATGCTCTTGCCTTCCATGGCCAGGTCGCGCACGAAATTGTAGGCTTCGTCAACCTTGCGGACGGTCTTCTGCAGGTCGATGATGTAGATGCCGTTGCGCTCGGTGAAGATGTAGGGGGCCATTTTGGGGTTCCAGCGGCGAGTCTGATGACCGAAGTGCACGCCCGCTTCCAGGAGCTGTTTCATGGAAATAACTGCCATTTGGGGTTCCTCCTTGTTGTATCCACCCTTTGCGTCGCTTCAGCGCGGTCACTCCGCCGTCAGGCGAAGCACAAACGCGCCATCGACAAAGGTGCGTAATCGGGTAGATTATAGCAGACTTATTCGCAAAATGCAAGAAAAAAACAATCTTTTCAACGGTTTGAGAAGGATTTTTTGGAAGGCACGAAGGAGCCGCCCGTTTGCGCAGGCGGCTCCTCTCCCGGTTTCCCTTATTCGGCGTCCCACAGGCGCAGGATGCGCAGCAGCTGATCCACCTTGTCGGCGGAGAAAAGATACCCCGTCGTCTCGTTGATGGGCATCAGATAATTGCTTTCATCGTAGAGGAAGAAAGCGAAGGTTTCCTTCCCGCCGGTTCTGGTGACGATCTGGGCCTCCAGTACCGGCGTGGTGCCGGGCGTTTCGGCGACGCGGCCTGTGGCCTTCATGGCGGAGAGCTTCTCAAACAGCTGCTCCCAGCGGGGCGTTTCGGCTGCGGTTTCCGTATCGGTATCGCCGTTTGCGTCGGAAGTCTCATCCGCCGCATCTTCCTCCGCAGCCGCCGTTTCGTCGCTGTCTGCGGCATACTCCCACAGCTGATCGCCCGCCTTGACGGAGATCGTGCTGACTTCTTCCGCTGTCAGATCGGTCAGCGCAGCGTCATACAGCGAGCCGACGTCCGCTTCCAGCAGAGAGGCAACATCCGCCGTGTACACCATGGCGGAATCCGGCAGACGGACATAGTGCCCGCCCTCGTCTGCTTCAGCTCCCGCCAGCAGCTTCCAGACGATGGTCTCGCCATCGTACAGGGTGATGGCCGTGGCCTGTTCGTCCGTCAGGCCGTAGCCGGACAGGGCTTCATCATCGGCGTTGACCGCCTTGAGCTCCGTCCATCTCAGGTTTTTAGCTTCGTCAATCAGGGCTTCCACTTCGCTGCCGTCCAATTTTTCGCCGGTAGCTTTCCACGTCCAGCGCAGGGAGGATCCTTCGCCTTCCGTCTTTTCAGCAGTTCCTTTCACGTCCAGCGTATCGCCCACCACCAGCCGGGTCACGTTTTCCACAGCGGGCAGTTCTTCCGACTGGGCAAAGGACAGCTGGCTTCCGCTGAAATCGCCGCTCAGCGCATCCGCCACGGTATAGACCGTGCCGTCCTCCCCGGAAAGGCTCAGGTAGTACCCGTCTCCGAAAGGCGTTTCATCGCCCATGGAATAGACGGTTTCCGTGCCGTCGCTCCAGCCCGCTGTCAGGGTAAAAGCCGGTTCCAACAGGCCGTAATCTTCGGGTTTTTCCACATTTTCCAGCTTTCGGTCCGCCTTCAGCGCCGTCAGCGTTTCCGCCAGACCTTCAACGCTGTCCTGCTTCACGGGAAAGGCTTCGTCTCCCTCCACGCGCCATTGGCCGTCCGTTTTGACAAAGTGCAAGGTCTCCTGCTCCTCCCCATCGCCGGAAGTCCATTGCAGGCTCGTCAGCTCCTCCGCCGTATGGGAGGTCAGCGGATAGGATCCGCTTTCCTCCGTCACAGCCTCGGGCTGGGAGGATACGCCCTTCTGTACGCCTACGTAAACCAGCACCAGCACGGCCAGTACGCCGGCCAGAATCAATGCTCTCTTGCCACGTTTCAACGCCGTTTCCTCCTTATGCAGATCACAATGCCCAG